>Ga0247831_1004276_pt1 | contig 19351 bp, 18 predicted proteins | sample LaCruzMarch2015__9_FD_192406 | JGI IMG/M metagenome (GOLD analysis project Ga0247831, IMG submission 192406) | Freshwater microbial communities from meromictic Lake La Cruz, Castile-La Mancha, Spain - LaCruzMarch2015_1m | ecosystem: Environmental > Aquatic > Freshwater > Lake | place: Spain... | reverse complement strand
CATGGCCTCGGCCACGGCGGTCGGGAAGTTGATATAGTATTGGTCGGCTCCCTGTTTGCGGGAGATGAGCTGGACTTTGGTTGGGTATCCCATGGTTAGTCTTTTTTGGTTGGTAGGTTGTCAGGAGAAATCTAGCGTATATACTAGAGTAATAAGCGCGGGATTTCAAGCAAAAAAACAAGAAAACTAGATCACTGATCTAGAATAAACCAATCTCGAGGCATGGGCATCCTGCCCATGTCTTACTGGATTGTTTTTCGCATGGGCAGGATGCCCCTGACACGGTTTCCTGCAAAGGGAACAGTATTGGGGCGAGCCCCCTCATTTCATTCGCGTTCATCGGCTTGGCAAAATCCAAATCCCGGCTCAGCCGTCCGCCCGCTCGCGCGGGCTGATCAGGTAGAGGCCGCCAATGACGGCCAGGATCGCGGCCGCGATGAGCGTGGATTTCCAGCCTTCGGCCGAGCTGGTGACCCGAACCGCAATAAGCGCCGCGCAGATGAGAAATCCTGCGACGGGGACAATCGTGGGAACCTCAAACCGGCCCTTCGGTTCCTCCGCGCGCCATTTGAGCCGGATCAGTGCGGCGTTCATGAGGGCGAAGACGAGGAGGAGGAGGAGGCTGGTAGCCGAGGCAAGGTCGGCCACCCCGCCCGAGACCGAGAGCAGGCCAACAATCAGGGCCAGGATCAGAATCGCCCGGTGCGGGGTCTTTCTTCCGGAATGCACAACACCCAGCCAGTCGGGCAGGAGCCGCTGGCGGGACATCCCGTACACGAGACGTGATCCCATGATGAAATTCATGAGCGCCGTGTTCGCAACGGCAAAGAGCGTGATCCCGGTGAAGAGCCAGGGCGGCACCCCCACGGCCGCCTTGCCGGCGATCTGCGCCATCGGGGCCCCGTTTGCCGGATCGGCCAGCCGGGCATACGGAACGACCGACACGGCCGCAATGCTTACGAGCACGTAGATGATCGTCGTGCAGAGGACCGCCAGGATAATCCCCCGGGGCATCGTCCGCTCAGGATCCTTCACCTCCTCAGCCAAATTTAAAAGGTCCTCAAAACCCACAAACGCAAAAAACGTGAGAACCGCCCCGGTCATCACCAGCCCGGGAGTGAGCACGCCACCGGGAGTCTCCAGGTAGTTCACCGTCCCAAAATAGGGAAGTGCCATCCCAATGATCAGCAGCAGCCCGCCGACCTCGATCGCCGTGCAAACCACGTTCACCCACACACATTCCTTGATCCCCCGAAAATTGATCGCCGTCAGCCCCAGCAAAAAGAGCCCCGTCAGCACCAGCGGATGAAACGTCGGCAGCGAGGGCCCCAAGGTCGCCGCAAATACCCGCCCGCCAGCAGCCATCGAAGTCAGACCCGATGCAATTGCCGCCAGCCCCACGACGAAGGATAAAAAGGGCGATCCGAACGCACGCTTCGCGACGTATGCGGTTCCTGCGGCATATGGATATCGTGAGGAGAGGGATGCGTAGGTAAGTCCGGTCAGGAGGGCCGCGGCCATCGAGACGAGGAACGAGAGCCAGACGGCGTTCCCCATGTGCCCGGCAGCGACGCCAATCGTGCCATAGATCCCGGCCCCAATCATGTCGCCAACGCCATAAATGATCAGGGCAAGAAGTCCGATCGAGCGCGAGAGTTGCTGGTTCTTTACCTGGTCGTCCATCTGAGTGAATCATCTGCGGTCATGAGCATTAACCGCGGGCATGTTACCCCTCCCGGCGCTTGACGACCGAGAACTCCTGCCGGAGCTTGGCCATATGACCGCCGGGCAGGTGACCCCGCCACTGGGTGCCGGGGTAAATGATCGCCTTTTTGCCGATCAGGGAACCCGGACTCAGCACGCTGTTGCATCCGATTTCCGCTAGGTCGCCGACGATGGCCCCCAGCTTTTTCAGCCCCGTGGGAACCATCCCATCGCTTGTTGAGATCCGCACCTCCGTCTTGTCCAACTTTACATTGGAGAGAATGACCCCGGCTCCGAGGTGTGATTTGTACCCCAGAATGGAATCGCCCACATAGTTGAAGTGCGGCACCTGCGCCTCGTCAAAGACGAGGCAATTCTTAAATTCACACGAATTCCCGGCCACGACACCATTGCCGATGATAACATTTTCGCGTATGTAGCACCCATTGCGAAGTTCGCAGTTCTCTCCGATCCATGCTGGGCCCTTGATCATCGCGCCCTGTTCGATGACGGTTCCTTTACCAATAAACACTGCGTTGCTGATAAATGGTTTGCCTATAGTTTTTCCTAAAATACCAGGCTTCAGTCGGAACTGGAGATAGGCGGCAATTTGGGGGAGCGCCTGCCAGGCGCTCTCGACATTATCAAAGAGGACGCGGTGTTCGGTCCGGTCGAGGTCAAAAAATTCGGTGGGTGAAAACATTATTTTGTGAGTTTCTGTCCGTCTTTGGTGTCCTTGACGATCCATCCGAGGGCGGCGATTTGGTCGCGAAGGGAATCGCTGGCTTTCCAATCTTTGCCCAAGCGGGCGGCGGCCCGTAGGGCAAGGAGGTCCTGGATTGCATCCGGGATGGGAGCTTCTTCGGGTTCGAAGGCCAAAACCGAGTTGACGCCATCGAGCCAGGCCAGAAGAAACATCGCATGTTCTGCGGATAACGCATTTTCATCAAGCCGTCGATTTGTCTCGCGAATGACCTCGAAGAGAGCGGCGAGGGCGGCGGAGATATTGAGGTCATCATCGAGGGCGGCCCCGAACCCGGCGAGTTGGGGGAGTCCGGGATCGGTGGAAGTGGTGGCCGGAGCGGCGGCTTCGGTGAGGCGGGCGGTCCAGGCGTCGAGGCGGGCGAGGGCGCTGCGGGCCCCGGCGAGGCCGTCCATCGTAAAGTTGAGGGGTTCGCGGTATTTGACCGAGAGGAGGGCGTAGCGGACCTCGCGGCCGGACCAACCTTTTTCCATGAGGTCGCGGAGGGTGAAAAAGTTGCCGGCGCTCTTGGCCATTTTCGAGCCTTCGACCTGGAGGTGCTTGCAGTGCATCCAATACTTGGAAAACGGGAGGCCGGTCACGCATTCGCTCTGGGCGATTTCGGCCTCATGGTGGGGGAAGATGTTGTCCTCGCCGCCGCAGTGGATGTCGAGTTGGGGTCCGAGGAGGCCGGTCGCCATCGCGCTGCACTCGATATGCCAGCCCGGACGCCCGCGACCCCACGGGCTGGCCCACCCGACGTCGCCATCCGCCTCGTCCCAGGCCTTCCAAAGCGCAAAGTCGCCGACATTTTCTTTTTCGTATTCGTCCGAGCGGACCCTGACCCCGGCCTGGAGCTCGTCGAGCACGATGTGCGCGAGGCCGCCGTAGGGGGGGAAGGAGCGGATGCGGAAATAGACGGAGCCGTCATCCGCCCGGTAGGCGTGGCCTTTTTCCATCAGGATGCCGATCATCTCGATCATCCGGGCGATGTGGGTATCCGCCGTGGCCTCGGGGAAGTGGTCGGCCGGCTTGATGCGAAGGGTTTTGAGATCCTCAAAAAACGCGTCCTTAAACGGGCGGGTGAACTCGGCGAGCGGGACCTGGGCGGCCCGGCAGCCGCGGATCGTCTTGTCATCGACGTCGGTGAGGTTCATGACCCGCACGACCCGGAACCCCCGGAATTCGAGGTGCCGCTGGAGGAGGTCCTCAAAAACGTAGGCGCGGAAATTTCCGATGTGCGCAAAGTTATAGACCGTCGGCCCGCACGTGTAGAGGCGGACGACCCCCGGCTCGCGCGGGACAAATTCCTCCAACTGGCGGGAAAATGAATTGAAATACCGGATCGACATCAGGCCGGAGAAACTAGGCATCCGCAGAAATTTTTCCCAGAATTAATGTCAGGCCTCCGGATTGGGAAGCTTCTCCGAGCGTTGCAAAAACGGGCTCTGCCTTGAGGATTCTTGCTTGGAGTTCCGCATTTATGCGGTGGGTATTTGCGTAGCCGCGCAGGCTGCCGCCGCCTAAAGGCGGAACTCCGAACCCGGAAGTCCTCCGCCTGACAGACGAGCAATGTTCGTGCGCCCAAGCGTTGCAAAAACGGGCACTGCCTTGAGGATTCTTGCTTGGAGTTCCGCATTTATGCGGTGGGTATTTGCACCGGTGACCGGTAGCGTCCCGGCGGGAGGCCGGTCATGCGTTTGAACCAGCGGGTGAAGTAGTTGGGGTCGCCGAAGCCGGCCCCTTCGGCGGCCTCGGCGACGGGAATCCCCTTTGCGAGGAGCCGCCTCGCGACGTCGAGGCGGAGGACATTTCGCTGCTGGCGCAGCGTGAGCCCGGTGGTCTGCTTGTGGCGCCGGTTCAGGTAGTCGGCCTGGTAGCCGGTCCGCTCGGCGAGCTGGCGCAGCGAGGCGCCGGCATTCGCGGAGTCGGCGAGCAGTCGCTGAAACGTTTTAACATAAGCCGGAACGACGACGCCCCGTCCGGGAAAGATCCCGAGCGCGCGGAGCTGGATGTCGAGGATCGCGAGGGCGGCGGAGGCGGCGAGCAGGCGGGACTCGTCGGCCGAGGGGTCGGAAATGCGGCTGATCGCCGAGAGGTGGTGGCGGATCCGCGCCGCCTCGGATTCATTGAGCTGGCAAACGCGGAGCTTGGCGCCGTCCAGGCGGGGCATCTCAAAGTCGAGCGCGAGCGCGAGCGGCCGGCGTCCGCCCGCCTCCCGGAACCCGTGCCGGACGCCCGCGGGCAGCAGGGCGAGAGCGCCCGGGTGGATCTCGTGGCCGAGCTTTCCCTCGACGAGCTGGCCGCGGCCCGACAGGTAGCAGAGGCTCTGGGCAAACCGGTGGCTGTGTTCCTCCAGGCTGTCGGCCTCCGGCAGGTGGCGGTTGAGCCGCAGCCGCAGGAGCCGGAGTCCGGGCAGCCGGACGTCCAGGGTCTGGAGGAGGAGGGGACGGTAATCCTTCATGGCGGAGGATCCTCCACAAAAGCTGATAAAAATAAAAGTCGGTTCTGTGCTAAAATGCACTCCTGCTGACCTAACGCTCTTTTTGCGGCTATGCCACAGTGCATTCATGATTTTACCCCCTTGTGTGCTCGTGACCGGCTCCAGCCGCGGCCTTGGGCGCGGCGTGGCCGAGCGGCTTGCCTCGTGCGGATTCAGCGTGGCGATCCACTTTGCCAACAACCGCGCCGCCGCCGAAGAAACGTCGGCCGCGTGCAAAAGCCAGGCGGTGTCGCCGGAGCAATCGTTCCCGGTTGTTGGCGGCAACATCGGCGAGGCGTCCGGCCGGGGCCAGGTGATGGAGCAGACGCTCGCCGCGTTCGGCCGCCTGGACGCGCTGGTCAACAACGCGGGGATCGCGCCGCGCGTGCGCGCCGACATCACCGAGGCGACGGAGGACATCTTCGACGAGGTCATCGCCGTCAACCTCAAGGGCCCGTACTTTTTATCCCAGCTCGCGGTCGCGCATTGGCTGAAACATCCCGAGGAATCCCGGCTGACATCCGGGTACCAGCTGATCTTTGTGTCGTCGCTCTCCGCCAACACGGCCTCGATCAACCGCGGGGAGTATTGCATTTCGAAGGCGGGCCTTGCGATGGCGACCCAGCTCTGGGCGGTCCGGCTCGCCACCGAGGGCGTCCAGGTTACCGAGCTGCGGCCGGGAATCATGGCGACCGACATGACCGCCGGGGTCAAAGATAAGTACGACAAGATGCTGGCCGACGGCCTGGTCCCGCAGAAGCGGTGGGGTTCGCCGGCCGACCTCGGCCGCGCGGTCGAGTGCCTCCTGAACGGCTCGTTCCCATTTTCCACCGGCGATGTCATCAACATCGACGGCGGCTTTCACCTCAGACGACTATGATCCAATCCGACCCGACCCTCACGCCGGCCGCGCTGCTGCCGGCCATCGCCCGCCTCTGGGAGGCCTCCGCCCCGAAGATCCTCTCGATCGACAAGTCCGACGTCCCGGGTGCCGCGACCCCGGTCTTCACCGTCGGCGGCCGGTACACCGCGCGCGGCTGGACCGAGTGGACGCAGGGGTTTGTTTACGGATCCGCGCTGCTTCAGTTTGATGCGACCGGCGACGAGCGGTTCCTCGAGCTCGGCCGCACCCGCACCCGCGAGCGCATGGCCCACCACATCACCCACATCGGGGTCCATGACCATGGGTTCAATAACGTCAGCACGTACGGGAACCTCCTCCGCCTGATGGGCGAGGGGAAAATCCCGCACGACCCGCGCGAAAAAGATTTTTACGAGCTGGCGCTGAAGTGTTCCGGGGCGGTCCAGGCCGCGCGCTGGACGCGCACCGCCGGGGGCGGGGGATACATCTATTCCTTCAACGGCCCGCACTCGCTTTTTGCGGATACGATCCGCTCGCTGCGCGCGCTTTCGGTATCGCATGCGCTCGGGCATGTGCTGATGGGCGAGAAGGATTCCCGCATCTCCCTCCTGGAGCGCCTCCTCCAGCACGCCCGGACGACGTCCGAGTTTGCCGTGTTTTACGGCGAAGGTCGCGACGCCTACGACATCCGGGGCCGGGTCGCCCACGAGAGCATTTTCAACCTGAACGACGGGAGCTTCCGCTGTCCGAACTCGCAGCAGGGATTCTCGCCGTTCACGACCTGGACGCGCGGGCTCGCATGGATTGTGGCCGGCTACCCGGAGCAGCTCGAATGGCTGGCGACGCGCCCGGATGAAGAGCTGGAGCCGTTTGGCGGGCGGGATGCTATCGAGGTCCAGTTCCTCCGCACCGCGCTGGCGGCGTGCGACTTCTATATCGACCAGACGCCGACCGACGGAATCCCGTACTGGGATACCGGGGCTCCCGAGCTGCATCGGATCCCGGATTACCTCGACCGTCCGGCGCAGATTGAAAACGACTTCGAGCCGGTGGACAGCTCGTCGGCCGCGATCGCTGCGCAGGGGCTCCTGAGGCTCGGGCGCTACCTGCAAGCCAAGGGCGAAACGAGCGGCGACCGCTACTGGCAGGCCGGGCTCACGACGGCCAAAACCGTCCTCAGCGAACCCTACCTCTCGACAGATCCCGAACATCAGGGGCTCATCCTCCATTCGATCTACCACCGTCCGAACGGATGGGACCACATCCCGCCCGGAAGCAAAATCCCGCGCGGTGAGTCGTCGATGTGGGGGGACTACCACGCCCGCGAACTCGCGCTCACCATCCAGCGGTATGCAGAAAATAAACCCTATACATTTTTTGGCGGAGTGACCGCCTAAAGGACCCAACCATGATCATCTCCGACCTCGCACACATCGAAGGCCGCCGGTATCCGGCGCGCCGCAGAACCCAGAACCTCGCCGGCGGCGTCGCCCCGATTCAGGCTAAAAACTTTTCGATCGGCAACGTGACGCTCGACCCCGATGGCGGCCAGGTTCCCTGGCACAACCAGGAGCAGGAAGAGGTCTATTTTGTCGTCGAGGGGACCGGCGAGATGTGCCTCGGCGAGGAGCGCCAGACCGTGACCTCCGGCCAGATGGTCTACATCCCGTCGGGCGTATTCCATCAGATGACAAACATCGGCCCGACCCCGCTGCGCATGATCTACTGCTACGGCCCGGCCGGCGACGTCGCCCACTGGCGGCAGGAGCTCGACGGAACCCTGCCCAAGGCCGGGATCGACGTCCCGCCGCTCCCCGCAGGAGCCGCCCCGCAGTGCACACAAAAACCCGGAGAGAAATCTTCTCACGCCAAGGGCACAAAGGATTGGGATGAGAATGCAATTTCAAAGGCGGTATTGGATGCCTCGTTCGCGATCCACACGGAACTTGGGCCCGCGCTTTTGGAGTCGGTTTATGAGAAGGTGCTTGCCGCCCGGCTTTCCAAACAAGGGTTCCAAGTCTCCTGCCAGGTTCCTGTGTCCATCCGCGTTGACGGCCTTCTCATCGACGACGCATTCCGGGCGGACATCATAGTTAACGACAAGGTCATCGTCGAACTCAAATCCCTCGAAGCCCTTCAAAAAGTCCATTCGAAGCAATTGCTCACCTATCTTCGGCTCGGCGGGAAAAAACTCGGCCTTCTTCTAAATTTTGGCACGCTTCACCTAAAGGATGGCATCGAACGCATCGTCCACAACCTATAACCCTTTTCTTCCTTTGCGCCCTTGGCGTGAGGAAATCTTCAACTTATGAAAAAACATCCCATCGGCATCATCATGAACGGCGTCACCGGACGCATGGGCACCAACCAGCACTACATCCGCTCGATCCTCGCGATCCGCAAGCAGGGCGGCGTCAAAATCAGCGACAGCGAGGTCCTCTGGCCGGAGCCGGTCCTGGTCGGACGCAGCGAGGCCAAGCTCGCGAAGCTCGCCGCGATGGATGACGGCGTGCGCTGGACGACCGACCTTGACAAGGAACTGGCGAACCCGGCGAACACGATCTATTTCGATGCGCAGACGACCGGGCGCCGGTCGGCGGCGGTGAAGAAGGCGATCGCCGCAGGCAAGCACGTCTATTGCGAGAAACCGACAGCAGTCTCGACCGCAGCGGCCCTCGAACTTTTTGAGGTGGCCCAGAAAGCAGGCGTCAAAAACGGCGTCGTGCAGGACAAACTCTGGCTTCCCGGGATGCTCAAGATCAAGCGCCTTCAGGAGCAGGGGTTCTTCGGTAAGATCCTCAGCGTGCGCGGCGAATTCGGCTACTGGGTCTTTGAGGGGAACAACATCCCCGCCCAGCGTCCGAGCTGGAATTACCGGAAGGAAGATGACGGCGGGATCATCGTCGATATGCTCTGCCACTGGCGCTACGTGCTAGACAACCTGTTCGGCGAGGTCAAGGCGGTCTCGTGCCTCGGCGCGACCCACATCCCGGAGCGCGTGGACGAAAACGGGAAGACCTACCGCTGCACCGCCGACGACTCGGCCTACGCGACGTTTGAGCTCGCCGATGGCGTGATTGCGCACTTCAACTCGAGCTGGACGGTCCGCGTCCGCCGGGACGACCTGCTCACGCTTCAGGTTGATGGCACCCACGGCTCGGCGGTCGCCGGCCTCCGGGAATGTTACATCCAACATTACGGGAATACGCCAAAGCCGGTTTGGAACCCGGATATCGCACAGCCGATCAACTTTTTTGACGGATGGTCGAAGGTTCCGGAGCAGGAAAACTTCGACAACGCGTTCAAGGTTCAGTGGGAGCTTTTCCTCCGGCATGTCGCGCTCGACGAGCCGTTCCCGTGGACGCTCCTCCAGGGGGCCAAAGGCGTTCAGCTCGCCGAGCTCGGGATCAAGAGCTGGGAGGAACGCCGCTGGTTGGATGTTGCGCCGCTGGCGTGATTCTGATGGAATAATACGCTCTCAAAACCGTGACGAATATCTTTCCTTCCGAATTGGCCGCGCGCATCGAGCGCGCGGGGATCATCGCTGTTCTGATCATCGACCGCGTCGAGGACGCCGTCCCTCTGGCCAAGGCACTGCTGGATGGCGGAGTCGATGTGATGGAGCTTACCTTGCGGACGGATGCGGCGCTCGGTGCACTCAAAGAAATTCGTGCGAACGTTCCGGAGATGCTCGCCGGGGTGGGGACGATCCTCACTCCCGCGCAGGTCTCGGAGGTCCGGGCGGCCGGGGCCGGGTTCGGCGTCTCTCCGGGATTCAACCGCCGCGTGGCCGAGGCCGCGCTGGCCGAGGGGCTTCCCTTCGCGCCCGGCGTGGCGACCCCGAGCGATATTGAGGCGGCGCTCGAATGCGGCTGCCGGCTCCTCAAGTTTTTCCCGTGCGAGCCGTCCGGAGGGCTTCCCTTCCTGAAGGCCATGGCGGCTCCCTACCTGCACCTCGGCGTGAAATTTGTCCCGCTCGGCGGGCTCAACGCAAAAAATATGGGGACCTACCTCGCCGACCCGCTGATCTCGGCGGTCGGAGGATCCTGGCTCGCGCCGAAGGATGCCATCAAGGCCGGCGACTGGGCCGCGATCACCGGGCTCGCCAAGGAAGCCGTCGCCAACATCGCCGCCGCCCGCGCCTGAAAACCAACTCTATGAAAACCATCGTCACGTTTGGAGAAGTTATGGGCCGGCTCGCGCCCGAAAACCTCCTGCGCTTTCGCCAGGCCCTGCCTGGTGCGCTGGAGATGACGTTCGGCGGGGCTGAGGCGAATGTCGCCGCCTCGCTCGCACAATTCGGGGCAAAGGCACGATTTGTCACCGCACTTCCGAACCATGTCATCGCCGACGCCTGCGTCGGGGTCTTCAGCGGGCTCGGCGTCGATACGTCGTGCATCCACCGCACGAAGGATGGCCGGCTCGGGCTCTACTTTTTTGAAAACGGCGCTAACCAGCGTCCGAGCAACGTGATCTACGACCGCTCGTATTCGTCGGTGAGCCTGACCCCCGCGTCCGCATACGACTGGAAGACGATCTTCGAGGGAGCCGCCTGGCTGCACACGACCGGCATCACGCCGGCCCTCTCCCAAACCGCCGCCGAGGCGGTGCTCCATGCGGTGCGCGCCGCCAAGGAGGCCGGGGTCATGGTTTCCTGCGACCTGAACTTCCGAAAGAAGCTTTGGAGTTGGGAGCCGGGGACCGACTCGAAGGCGCTGGCCGGAAAAACGATGCGCGCGATCCTCCCGTTTGTCGACGTGCTCATCGCCAACGAGGAAGATGCCGCCGACGTGCTCGGAATCCATGCGGCAAATACGGACGTCGAATCCGGAAAGCTCGACACGTCCGCATTTCCCGATGTCGCCCGGCAGATCGCCGGGCAGTTCCCGAATATCCGCCAGGTTGCGATCACCCTCCGCGAAAGCATCTCGGCCTCGCACAACAATTGGGGTGCCATGCTCTACAATGTGGCGGATGCCCAGGCCCGGTTCGCGCCCGACCGCGCCGCGGCCTACCAGCCGTACGAAATCCGGAACATCGTCGACCGCGTCGGGGGAGGGGATTCGTTCGGGGCCGGCCTCATCTTTGCCCTCAACACCCCCGAGCTCAGCGCCCCGGGAAATGCCATCGCCTTCGCCGTCGCCGCTTCCTGCCTCTGCCACTCGATCGTCGGAGATATCAACTACACCTCGCGCGCCGAAGTCGAAGCCCTCATGAAGGGTGCCGGCTCCGGCCGGGTCGTGCGCTGATACGAAGCCCCCCCCCCCCCCCCCAACGGCAAGTCGTCAAATTCTTGGAGGCACTTGTTTTTGGCCAGCTCCACCGAAGGCGGGGTCCCGGGAAAAATTGTCGCGGTCGGCATCCACGGCGGGGAATTCGCAGTTCGCGCATTCGCCGGCGAGGATATACTCGGCCAACGATGCGGTCTGTCACGATCGGTTTATCCATCGCAACCTGAAAGCAAACAACAGGAAGCTCACGGAACGCCTCGAACAGGATCAGGATTATCCTGGGAACTCGCAGGGGATGGCTTGGCGTCCGTGGCGGCGGTAGGCGGTAAAATCGCGCCGGTCAACGGTCCAGATCCGCGAGCGCACGGCGAGTTCTGCCATCCGGACAAGGCAGGCGTCGGCAAGGTCCATCGGCTGGTCGGAATATTTTGAAGCCAGCGCGAGCACTGCTGGCAACTCCTTTGCAAGGACGAAGCCCTGGTCGAGAATCAGGTCTCCCCGCGAGATCAACCGCAAGAGCCCGAGAGGATCCGGGAAAAAGCTTCCCGCCTCGGCGAGCACCGCTTCGCACGTGAAAAACGGCGAGTGGTTTCTGAAGGCCGTTGCAGCCCAGGAATGAAAACGATCTTTCCGGTTGAAGAAGGCGACAATCAGGCCGGTATCGGCGATCTCTTTCACCTGCGGCCCTGAGCGCGGCTCCGGAGGCGTTCGCGGACGGAAGCGTTTGTGGCTGAAACGGGCCCGCCCTGGTAGAGGCCGACAAGATCCTCGGACGCGAAAGATCGACTCTTCTCACCGTCGCCCTCCGAAACATCGTCTTCAATGAGTGACCGGACATACTTGGCGCGGTCAAGCCCGAGCCTGGAGGCGCGCGCTTCGGCCTTGTCATGAAGGTCCGTGGGCAGGCGGACAGTGAGAATCTTTGTCATACGAAAATGAATACACGGGCGGTCTTTGTACGTCAACCACACAAAACGCGCGGATGCTTCCGTCGAGTAAGGATTGAGGGGGGGTGGGCGGCCTACACTAGGAGCGCGCCTCGGTTTTGATTCTCGTGAACCTTTCGACGACCTCCCGGATTCCGGCCCGGGAAATCCCGCCGGCTTCGGCAAGCTCCGGCCAGCGGGAAAGAGACGCCTCAACGGTCTCGAGGATTGCGAGGTATTCATCGCGGCTTAGTCCTGCGTCGCGGCAGAGGGACTCCATGGTTTCCAAACGGGGCCAGACCTCGCCCGCGACCGTCATGCCGCGCCCGAGCATCCCGGCGGAAAACGTGATGTCGTAGGCGGGGGTGAGAGTCCACTTCCCGCTCTCTTCATCCAGTTGAAAGGCGTGGTTTTTCCCGTGGTCATCCATGTTTGAGGCCAGCGAGTTAAAGACCATCCTGCGGGCGATTTCGCGCAGGTCGGAGGCTTCGACGTGGAGCCTCAAAGCCAGCCGGAAGAGGTCCCGGTAGTCGAGATCTCCCGGCCCTTTGTGGAGAAGCCCGCTCGCCGTGTGGAAGTGGATGCGCTTTGGGTCCCCTGCTGCGGTCACGTCAAACCGCGTGACAAAAAGGTGCCGGCGGACGGAGCCGGGCGCCTCTTCGAGGAGCCGGGTTTCCACAGCACGGATCCCGGCCGCGCGTGCCATACACGCAAAAATGTGTTCGGAGCGAGCCGCCGAGCCATCTTCGCTCAGGTCAAACTTGATGAGCCCCGGCACCGATTCGGCATCGGGTTCGCCTACGCGGAGGCTCCCATCCGGGTAGGCCAGAACGATAGATTTCGGGAATACCCCGCCGGCGCTGCCCCCTCGCGCCAACTGGGGCAGAACCTCCGAGGGTTCCCCGCGCCCGATCTCGGCCGCCCCGCGCGCAAGAGCGGCGGCGCTCACCCGCTCGAGCCGTGGATTGTTTCGTTCATCCATCGGAGGGAGGAACCTCAGCGCGCCGAGGCCGCGTGCGCCACGCCAGGCGAGAAGAGACATTTCGTTGGGTTCTCCCCACTTCCGCGAGGCAAATTCCGCGCGCGCCAGTTTCCTTCCCCACGCGTCAGGAAGACAATCGGCGATCAGTCCCGGAAGTTTCTCTATCCCCTTGCTCCCGTTGAACGCGACATCCGTGAACGGCAGGCTGATGGGCGAGAGGTTCATTCCCCGGCGCAGCCAGATCTCGTCATAGACGAAGTAGATCGGTCCCCGGTGGATCAGGTGTCCCACCGTCGCGCCGTCCCACCAGCAAACTCGAAGCCGCTTTTCCATTTAACTGCGCTTTCTCGGCGAGGCGTGTTTGCGCTCTGGAGCCAGCAAATCTTTCAGGCGCAACTCCGGTTCGGGTTCGGGGATCAAATTCCCCAAAGCGTCTCCAAACCCCATCACCCCCAGCGCTCGGGCCACGTGGCGAAACTCGACCGTTCCGTCTCCCGCTTCAATTTTGCGGTAAGTCGGCACCGTCACCCCGACCATTTCGGCCAGATACTGCTGGGTAAGATTCTTGGTCAATCGGTGCGATCTCACTCGGTCCCCCAGAGAACTCATAGCCTCTTTTTCTCCTAGAATAGAAATCATTGTTTTCTTTTATATCTTATATCTAAATAGATGCAAAATATAATTTCTAAATATGCAAAATGAAATCTCTTTTGTTTGGACACTGTCTGGAGCGGAATTGACACGACCGGAGAGTCGGGTTCGCTTCCGGCAACAAGAAGCCAATCTTGCCCCCCCGAACGCCCGCGGCGAGCAGTCTCGTGCTGCGCACATCGGAAGGGGTGGGATTATCCTGCTGTGCAGGCTTTCCGGAAGTGGCTTCGCTCAAGACGTTACCCCTCCTCGCAAGCTCGGAAGGGGTGGGATTGATTCGGCTTCGCCACACCCTGCGGGCTGCCTGTGGCAGTCTGTCTCGCTGCGCTCGGCTCGAACTGCGTTCGAACCCCACCAGCATTTTGAGGCCTCCGGCCTTTGGTTTTGTACTTCCGCACATCGGAAGGGGTGGGATTCGGCGGATTTTTCTGCTGTTTACAAGGTCAAAATAACCCGTTTACCCTAGTAATCAAGCCAATCCTCGAACTACTCGTAAACTACTCTTTTACTGCTGAGAAGGGACACTTTTAGGGACACTTCTGAGTTGAGATTTTTTGCCACGGCGGAATTTTATGCATTGAAAAAACGGAATCGATTCCTTATTTTCAATGACGAATGATTCAGCGAAGCTTGACAAAACCTCTGCTTGAACGCCTCGGTCAGTTTCCGGCGGTGGCGCTGCTGGGGTCAAGGCAGGTGGGTAAGACGACATTGGCTATGGGCTTGAACATAGGAAAACCTTCTCATTACCTGGATCTTGAACGTCCCTCGGATCTTGCCAAGTTGGAAGATCCCGAGCTTTACCTCGCGGGTTTTGCGGGTCAGTTGGTGATCCTTGACGAAGTCCAGCGCCTGCCGGGTTTGTTTCCCGTGCTCCGGAGCCTGATTGATGAACGCCGCCGCCGGGGTGAAAAAGCGGGGCAATTTCTACTGCTGGGCTCGGCCTCCCCTGAGCTTCTTCAGCAAAGTTCTGAAACCCTGGCTGGCCGGATCAGCTACTTGGAGATGACCCCGTTTCAACTTCTTGAACTGCCCAATCCCGACCTGTCATTGCCCATTCACTGGGAGAGGGGAGGTTACCCGGACAGCTTTCTTGCCGAGGGTGTGGGAGCCTCGATTCAGTGGCGCGAGGACTTTATCACCAGCTATGTGGAGCGCTATCTGCCGCAACAGAACATCACAGCAACGCCCATCCTTCTGCGCCGTTTTTGCACGATGCTGGCCCATCAGCAGGGTGCCACAATCAACCTCAGCAAGTTGGCTGGATCGCTCGGAATTGATGGCAAGACCGCGCGGCGATACCTTGACCTGCTGGAAGGCCTTTATCTCGTCCGCTCCCTCCCGCCATGGACGCGCAATGCAGGGAAACGATTGGTGAAGGCTGCCAAGGTATATTGGCGCGATAGCGGCATCCTTCATGCACTCGCGGGACTGCCAACACTGGAGCATGTGCTTGGTCATCCGATTTGCGGCGCATCGTGGGAAGGGTATTGCATTGAGCAAATTTTGAACCGACTCCCCAAGGGTGCGACGGCCAGTCATTACCGCACTCATGCTGGAGCGGAAGTGGATTTGGTCATCGAGCAAGCCAATGGACAGATCCATGCCATAGAGATCAAACGCACACTCTCTCCCAAGCTGACTCCCGGACTGGTCGAAAGCATGCAAACGCTTGGTGCTCGCCGGGGATTCCTTGTGATCCCGGAGGGAGCGGCCTACCCACTTTCGAATTCCGTTACAGCAGTCGGTCTCCGCACCATTCTGGGAACCTCGCATTGATAATTTTGCCGCGGAGGGCTCAGCACTCCACAGAGCCGTTCAAAATTTGCAGCCAAGGAAAATGAAGGCTTGCGGGAGATGTCGTCCCCAACTCCTGCCATTCCAATAAACCTGCTCGTCATCTACTCTCCAAGCATGAGGGGTTCTCTCGTGAGTGGAACAGAACTGCGCGGGCCTCCATGATCGTCCCGATCCGGTGGTTTTCGATGAGGACTTTGGCGTGGGTCTTGGCGTTGTTGTGATGGAAACCGGGGTTCTTGCTTTAACCCATCTTATACACTTTGAAACGGATGTTCCTTAATTGGAAAGCGGTCTATTATGTGCATAACACGTTTTTTAAGCTGAAGTTCCCAAGGCAAAAAGGCAATTAAACACCTGCCAAGCAGGAGTTTAATTGCTTTTTTTGTCTTCCGAATGTAGCCATGTATATTTTATTACTTCACCTATTTTATTATTGACCAATATTGCATTTACCTGCTTTTATGACAGGAACAAGTAGCCATGTTTATTGAGCGCATCCCCAACCGCAACTCCCCGCCCTGCATCCTCCTGCGCGAAACCTATCGCCAAGCCGGCAAGGTCAAGCACCGCACCATCGCCAATCTTTCCAAGTGGCCCCCCGGCGTCGTCGAGGGTCTGCGCCGCCTTTTCCAATCTGAGCGCCACCCCGACACCGTGACCTCTTCCCCGAATTTTCGCATCACCCGCTCCCTGCCTCACGGTCACGTCGACGCCGTGCTTTCCACCATGCGCAAGCTGGGCATCGCCCATCTTCTGGGCTCCAAGCCATGCCCGGAGCGCAATCTCTGCATGGCCCTGATTGCCTCCCGCATCCTCTTCCCCGGTTCCAAGCTCGCCACCTCCCGCGCCCTCGACCCGGAAACCTTTTTGAGCACCCTCGCCCAGGAGTGCGATTTGCCCCAGGATGCCGATGAGGACGACCTCTACGCCGCCATGGACTGGCTCCTGCCCCGCCAGCCCCGCATCGAAAAGGCCCTTGCCTCCCGCCACTTTCATGAAGGCTCGCTGGTACTCTACGATCTCACCAGCAGCTACTTCGAGGGCAAGTCCTGTCCGCTCGCCCGCCTCGGCCACCCGCGCGACGGAAAAAAGGGGAAACTACAAATCGTTTACGGCCTGCTCTGCAACCGCGAGGGCACTCCCGTGGCTGTGGAAGTCTTCGAGGGCAACACGGCCGATCCCATGACGCTGGCCACCCAGATCAAAAAGCTGCGCCAACGCTTCGGCCTCCGGCATCTGGTGCTCGTGGGCGACCGGGGCATGATCACCCAGGCCCGCATTGACCAGGAACTGCGCGGCGTCGAAGGATTGGATTGGATCACCGCCCTGCGTTCCAGCCAGATTGCCGATCTGGCCGCCGCAGGGGTCATCGAACCCTCGCTCTTTGACCAAATGAACCTCGCGGAAATCCAGAGCCCCGACTTTCCCGACGAACGCCTGGTCGTCTGCCGCAACCCCCTTCTCGCCCGCTCCCGCGCCCACAAGCGCGAGGAACTCCTCTGCGCCACCGAAGCGGATCTGGCCAAGATCGCCGCCGCTGTCCATCGCCCCAAGCGCCCCCTGCGCGGCAAGGACCGCATCGGGCTCAAAGCCGGCCGCGTCATCGACAGGCACAAAATGGCCAAGCACTTCGATTTGCAAATCTCCGACTCCGGCTTCACCTACTCCCGGCGCGCCGAAAACATCGCCCGCGAAGCCGCCATCGACGGGCTTTACGTGGTTCGCGCCAAAGTCGCCGACAAAACCTTCACCGCCCCACAACTCGTGGAGCGCTACAAAGACCTCAGCCTGGTGGAAAACGCGTTCCGATGCCTCAAGACCGTGGATCTCAAAGTGCGACCCATCCACCACCGCGGCGAGGATCGCGTCCGCTGCCACGTCTTTCTTTGCATGCTCGCCTACTACGTGGAATGGCACATGCGCGCCGCCCTCAAATCCGTGCTCTTCGATGAGGACGACCACGAGTCCGCCCGCGCCAACCGCACCGATGCCGTCGCCCCCAAGCTCCCTTCCCCTTCGGCCAAACGCAAGGCCCGCACCAAACTCACCCCCGACGGACTGCCCGTCCACAGCTTCCAGACTTTGCTCAAAGACCTCGCCACCATCACCCGCAACACCATCGTGCCAAAGCTTCCGGGAGCCCCAGGCTGGCAACAGGAGACCGAGCCCACTCCCCTGCAGGAAAAAATCCTCCGCCTTTTACATGCCCACCCGATAAGTAGCCAGTAGCAGGAAGTTCAAAATCGCCGCAAAACCCAGTGTTTATGCGGCTTCCCGCCTGTTCTGGTCTTGGAACTTCTGTTTAAGAACGGCTTAGGCGATTGAATCGGACATCACCTTGTTGTCACCGAACACGCCGCTCAGCCTGTTGGGCGCGGCGCGCATCTGGTGCACATGGCCGGACTCAGTGGCGTTACGGACACCGACGGCAAAGCCCTTGCGAGGCGGATGCGACTCACTGGCGGGAAGTGAAGCTCGTTCTATTGGCTTACCTGGCTGGGATAAACAGGAAAGGTCCGGCTTAGGACAACCCCCTGCTTCTCGATGGCTGTGGGGAGCGTCATGGCGCCTGATTCGTAGAGTTTGACTCCCACCGGGCGCAGCGAGGTGAGGATCAGGGTGATCGAGACGGGGGTATTGGGCGTGGGGATGGAGCTGGTTTCGAAGCCGTTGGATGTCCAACTGGCTGTGGCGCCGGCCGGGAGCGTCACGCTCGCGGGTGCGCCGTCTGCGGCGAGGTAATTGAGCGCGACCTTGATATCGACAATATTCTCCACGAGATAATCCTCCAGAAGAGTCTTCCCACCGTTGTCAGCCTCATGGATTGCCCAGTAATCTTTCCAGAAACCGGCGTGGAGATCCTTCACGTCGAGGAAGGCGGTCGGATTTCCAGAGAGCGCCTTGGGCAACCCGGTCCGATAGAGGGTCAGACGTTTGCGGGCGCCGCCCGGCACCATCGGATCGATGTAGCGTATGCGATAGGAAACCGCCTGGAGCTGGCCGGGTTGCGAGCTGGCCACGGGCCGGCTCAGGAGCATGATCCAGAATGAGGAGATTTCATTGGCACCGCCCGGACCGGCCACCGTCTCGTGAACCAGGCTGAGGGTGGTTCTCGATTGCTCCGCGGGAGCCAAGGCATCGAAGTCGCGCTCGAAAAAATCAAGGGCGACTTTGGCATCCTGCTGTGCCAGCAGACGCCCATGAATCACGCTGTTCATGCTTAAGCTCGATGAGGTGATGGTTGCGAGCAGAACAAGGAGGAGCATGGCGACGGCGAGAGCGACCAGCATCTCGATCAGCGTGAACCCGGCCGGGCATGGTCGGTTCTCGCAATTCCGAGCGGAGGCCCTCATTGCGATATGGCCATGGGATACGAATCCACCAAGGTCGCAGCGGTTCGAGGTTGGGAAGCAGATGAAAGCGCATGGATGGAAACTTTGAGCGGCAGGTAAGCCTTGGAGTAATTGGAGCTGGCGCTCACGAGGGTGGCGGCGGAGAGGACGCGCGTCTCGGGTGCGAGGATTTCCGCCGCCAGCATCTTGCCCTCGATGGTTCCCGCTGGCGCACTCTGGGAGAGGATGTAGCCGGACTGGGTTGCGTTCGTCTTGTAGGCGTAGATCACCTGAGCGCTGGCCGGGGCTTGCCGGGCGGCATAGGTCCAGCCGTAAACCGTGGCGAATGGCACATTTGAGGATGTGGCCGGATCCCGAACCTTCCCGTTGAGATAAAGCTGGAGCGAGTTGGCGGCGGAAGCCACCTCTCCACGGTCCATCGTGGTGGAGGAAGAGGAGGAAAAGACGGCCATCACTCCCACGACAGCAGGGATGGCGATGGCAACGATGCCCACCGCAAGGACGACTTCAATAAGCGAAAATCCGAGGCTGCTATGATTTTTTGGATGGGCGTTCATGGGATGGTTTTGGCGTTAGGGTTTGCTGATGTCGGATGGAGATCTGAAAAACGCGAGTCGG
>Ga0247831_1004268_pt1 | contig 19407 bp, 6 predicted proteins | sample LaCruzMarch2015__9_FD_192406 | JGI IMG/M metagenome (GOLD analysis project Ga0247831, IMG submission 192406) | Freshwater microbial communities from meromictic Lake La Cruz, Castile-La Mancha, Spain - LaCruzMarch2015_1m | ecosystem: Environmental > Aquatic > Freshwater > Lake | place: Spain... | reverse complement strand
CACCTGGAAGAGGACCACCTGGAAGAGGACCACCACCACCATTTAATATGCCAACAGAGGAAAGACAACCACACCAGAAAGAAGAAGAAGAACAGCAAAAAGAAGGACCATCAAAATTATTTGTAAACACATTATTAAAACAAAGACTAGAAAAAAGACTACTAAAACACCCAGAAAACGATGACAAGAAAAAAAATTTAAAAATAAATGAAATATTAGAAATGCAGGATTTAATTATTAATACTGAAAAACAAAATAAAACACAAACCAATGCTGATGAAAATATAATTTATATTTCTATAAATATACCTTTAAATAAAAGAAGTATTCTTTTAGATATTGGGGAATTCTTTGATACAAATACTGACGATAATAATAATAATATTTTAAATAAAATTTTTGAATTCCAAAATAAAAATTCTTCTGATACTTCTTCTTCTATAAATAATGCCACAATTGATTATTCATTTTGGTTCAACGATAATGAACTATATACATTAGACCAAGTAGATATGCAAAATTTATTTAATGAATTATCAAATTTTTTAAACAAATCAAATGAATTTATTAATAAAACAAATATTACTTATAATATAAAAAAAAAACATAGAAAAGAAACATTCTCAGAATATGAAGAAGGTGAAACATTAGTAGGTGGTAGTATAAATTATGAATATATTAAAATAAAATTACCTTTTCAAACCATAAATAATAACAGTGATATTGATATAAATACGTTAAAAGAATATGAAGCAAATAATGAAGCAAAAAAAATAATAATTACTGAAATTATTAAAAAAAAAATAATTAGCAATATAAATAATAAGAATGATTTATTAAATTATATTATAGATAATAAAGTTGAAGGTAATAATTATACAATGTTATTTAATATAATAAAAACATATTATGATGTAAATAAAGACAAAATAAAATTCGTATTTGAAGATTCAATTGGGGATGATTTATGTACATTATCCATTCTTACAATAAGACTTTTTTTAATTATGAATTATAAAGAAAAAATTATAAAAGAAAACAAAAAATTCAATTATGATAGTACACATTATACCGATTTTTTTGAAAGATTTAAAAAAGAATTAGAATAATATTTAGTAATAATATCTGTTATTAATATAAAATGAGTTTTAAAAATAATTTTACAATAGCAACAAACGTGGAAAATGCAAATATTCATTATTTAAAAGAATTTGATAAATTATTAGCCGATACCGACAAAGCAAAACTTATAGAAAATACATATATTAGTGTCGTTTTACCGGTTATAACACCAAATGATGATAGTAAATCATTATTTAAAGTAATTTTAGATAATAATGCAAATAATTTTACTAATGAAGAAGGGCTTAAGGTAACCCCCAGTGATATTAATAATGCTACACAACTAGATGTTTATAAAAAAGCAAGATTAGTTCATATACTAAATACTAATGCATTAAGTTATAAAGATAATGTTTTATATAAAATTATGGTAGCCGTGCCTAAGAATGTGGAGGAGGCTAGGGAGGGGGCTACGGAGGAGGGGGCTACGGAGGAGGAGGTAGCGAAAAAATTGTATAATGCTGTAGTTGATGATATAAACAATTATGATACTTATTATACTTCTGAACAATTTTCTAAAGTACTGGAAATATTAAAAGATACTCTAGTATTTAAAGAGACTAATAGTTTTAACGGCAATAATGCAAAATATAAAGAACTTTATGATGCAAAAAAAGGTGTATTACCAGCCATAACACCAGACAAACTAATATTAGGAGGTGGTTCCAAAAATACAAAAAATAAAATCACAAAACGTAAACGTAAAAATATACGTGCAAAGAAAAATAACAAAAATACAAAAAAAATGCAATAAAAAAAGATAATTTAATAATAATAAAAAATAAAACATTTTTTATTATTCAAACGGTATAAATAAACAAATTATTTTTCTTTTATCTGTATTTTGTCAACTAATTCTAAATATTCAGACTTATTAAAAAAACTTTTATCGTTGTAAGTTAATAATTCATAATATACGTCTCCACTATAAAATAAAAATATGGTATTCCATATTGGGTTACGGTAATATTTTTTATTTCTATTAATATTATTCTCTTTAGTTTTAGATAAAATAACTATATTAATATTTAAAAGATTAGATAGAGTAGCAATCGCATATTTACCTGCAAAATAGTTAACACGCATCATAGAATCTCTATATCTATTATATAAATCATTAGAAGAAGGATTAAAATTTGATACTAAATCAATTTGATTTTGTTGTATATATTCATTAATAAATTGTATATCAGTATCATTTAATCCATTACTCTTTAATACATTTATTCCGTTATCAGTCATACCATATCCTAATATTTCTGAAGCTAAGGAAATACCTGGAAACTGTTTATTTACACAATGAATTGAAAATAAAAATCTTAATAAATATACTAAACAAATGTAATAAGTTTGATTACAAATTTTATTTTCTACCTTACACGAGTTATCTTCTTCATCTTTTTTTTTACCTTTTAATTCTATATATTCTGTATCACTTCTTTTATAAAAGTTTTCATCATTTGTATGGTTAAACAAGTTATTCTTTATAAAACCCCAACCGAATTTTGTTCCTCTTTCATTTTTACCTACTATAAAATTGCTTTTAGATGATGTATCATCAAATAAATTAGTATATTCAATAGTATCTATAATCGTTTTTTGTCTAGGAGAAAGTTCCTTATAAGATTGTGATAATTGTTTAGTTTTATAATCATTTATGATCTTATATATTTTGGTAACTAAATCTATTTCTGTTTTATTTATCATATATGCTTGTACTATAGATTCAAAGAAACAATCCCCTTCGGCATTATTTTCTATTATCTTAAAATATTTATTTTCTATAAGTTTTGGTTGAATTTGTGAGGGTGATTCAGTAGAATCAACTACAAATAACGGCGGTATAGATGAGGTAGAATCAACTGACGATAATGAATGTGGTGAAAGTGGTGGCGATAATGAATGTGGCGATAATGAATGTGGTGGCGATAAAGAACGTGGTGATAATAATGAACGTGGCGATAATAATGATGATAATGACGAAAATGATGATGATGGGGATAATACCGGCATTACAATAGAAGGTAGTTTATCACATATTTTATTAGTCTTATGTGTAATTTTACCACTCAGTTTATCAATTTTACCAATAGTTTTATCTATACACATTTCTTTTGGTTTTTTACTAGAAACAAGTTCAATATCAAAATATTCTTCTGATTTTGATTTATTTGTTAATAAACTTATAGCAACAAGTAATAAATCATCTGTAAATCTATTTCTTTGTATAGTTCCCCCATTTAGTTTCTGTTTATCACATTTTATTTTCGTTTTAGTCGTAATATTACCATTTTGTTTATCAATTAGGGTAGTAGTCTTATCTATACATTTCTTATTTATATTTTTATTATCATCTGGATCTATATCACCTATAATTTCAACATCAAAATCTTCTTTTTTCTCAAGACTTAGATCTAGATTCATAGCAACAAGTAATAAATCATCACTTAAATTATTATTATTACCCCCTATACCACCATATTGTAATTTTTGTTTTTGTTTTGTATTACATAGATTAGTCTTATAAGTTATCTTTGCATTTTTACCATTATTCTTATCAATTTTCGCGATAGTTCTATCTATACATTTTTGTTTTGGATGTTTGTATTCAGAAACAATCTCAACGTCGTAATCTTCTTCTTTTTCTCCCTTTGTATTTGTATCATTCGGAATATTAATATCAGAAGCGATAATAATAAGATCATCCGTTGGTATTGGTGGAGTTATAATATTCTTTGTGAAAATATCAGAAGCTATAATAATAAGATCATTATTTGGTATTGGTGGGATTATAATAGTTTTTCTAAAAATATCAGAAGCTATAATAATTAAATCATCTATTGATTTAATTTGGGGTAATTGTGGTTGTGGTTCTAATAATACAGGGGAAAGTAGAATAGTAATTAATGCTGTCGCAATTAAATCAATTTGTTTTTCTAGTGGTTTCACTGGTAATATATCCGAAGCTACAATAATTAAATCATCTGCTATATTTTTTTGTAGTACTGGTAATACAGGTGAAAGTAGAAGGGTAATTAATGCTGCCGCAATTAAATCATTCTGTTTTTCTAGTGGTTTTACTGGTAATATATCTGAAGCTACAATAATAAGGTCGTCTATTGTTGATGGTTGTAGTACTAAATTTGCAAAAATATCTGAAGCTACAAGAATAAGATCATCCGATATATTTTTATACGGTAATGGCAATTGTAATACAGGAGAAAATAGAATAGTAATTAATGCAGTCGCAATTAAATCATTTTGTTTTTTGGTTGATTTTACTGGTAATATATCTGAAGCTACAATAATAAGATCGTCTGTGGTTAGTACAGGTAATGGTTTTACTGGTAAAATATCTGAAACTACAAGAATAAGATCATCTGATATATTTTTAGATGGTAATGGTAATTGTAATACAGGAGAAAATAGAATAGTAATTAATGCAGTAGCAATTAAATCATTTTGTTTTTTAGGTGGTTTTACTGGTAAAATATCTGAAGCTACAATAATAAGGTCGTCTGGGATTGATGGTTGTAGTACTAAATTTGCAAAAATATCTGAAACTACAAAAATAAGATCATCTGATATATTTTTAGATGGTAATGGTAATTGTAATACAGGTGAAAGTAGAATAGTAATTAATGCAGTAGCAATTAAATCATTTTGTTTTTTAGGTGGTTTTACTGGTAAAATATCTGAAGCTACAATAATTAGATCGTCGGTTATTGGTAATAATGATAATGGTTTTACTGGTAAAATATCTGAAGCTACAATAATAAGATCGTCTGGGATTGATGGTTGTAGTACTAAATTTACAAAAATATCTGAAGCTACAAAAATAAAATCATCAGATATATTTTTAGATGGTAATGGTAATTGTAATACAGGAGAAAGTAGAATAGTAATTAATGCAGTCGCAATTAAATCATTTTGTTTTTTTAGTGGTTTTACTGGTAAAATATCTGAAGCTACAATAGTCAGATCGTCGGTTAGTACTGGTAATGGTTTTACTGGTAAAATATCTGAAGCTACAAGAATAAGATCATCTGATATATTTTTATACGGTAATTGTGGTTGTAATGCAGGAGAAAGTAGAATAGTAATTAATGCAGTCGCAATTAAATCATTTTGTTTTTTGGGTGGTTTTACTGGTAAAATATCTGAAGCTACAATAATAAGGTCGTCTATTATTGGTAATACTGGTACTGGTAGTTGTAATACTAAATTTTCAAAAATATCTGAAGCTACAAAAATAAGATCGTCAAAAGATATATTTTTGGATGGTACTGGTAATTGTGATTGTAAATTTGCAAAAATATCTGAAGCTACAAAAATAAGATCGTCAGATATATTTTTGGATGGTAATGGTAATTGTGGTTGTAATGCAGGAGAAAGTAGAATGGTAATTAATGCAGTCGCAATTAGATCATTTTGTTTTTGTATCGGTACTAGTGGTTGTGGTGAAAGTAGAATGGTAATTAATGCAGTAGCAATTAAATCATTTTGTTTTTTGATTGAGTTATTTTTTATAACAAAATTTCCAAAAATATCAGAAGCGATAATAATAAGATCATCACTTGGTATTGATGTTGGTGTTGGTATTGGTGGTATTGATATTGGTATTGGTGGTTTTATAAAATTTCCAAAAATATCAGAAGCGATAATAATAAGGTCATCACTTGGTATTGATGGTGGTGTTGGTGTTGGTGTTGGTTGTGGTGTTGGTTGTGATGTTGGTATTGGTTGTGGTGTTGGTATTGGTTTTATAAAATTTCCAAAAATATCAGAAGCGATAATAATAAGATCATCACTCGGGATTGATGGTGGTGTTGGTATTGGTTGTGGTAGTGGTTTTATAAAATTTCCAAAAATATCAGAAGCGATAATAATAAGATCATCACTCGGGATTGATGGGGGTGTTGGTATTGGTTGTGGTGTTGGTATTGGTTGTGGTAGTGGTTTTATAAAATTTCCAAAAATATCAGAAGCTATAATAATTAAATCATCACTTACATGTGGTACTACTAATGATGGGGTGGGTGATGGTACTATAGGTACTACTGGTTTTACAAAATTTCCAAAAATATCAGAAGCGATAATAATAAGATCATCACTTGGTATTGGTGTTGGTATTGGTAGTGGTTTTATAAAATCATTTTTTCCAAAAATATCAGAAGCGATAATAATAAGATCATCACTTGATTGAGTTGGTGGTTTTATAAAATTTCCAAAAATATCAGAAGCTATAGTAATAAGATCATCACTTGATTGAGTTGGTGGTGTTGGTGGTTTTATAAAATTTCCAAAAATATCAGAAGCTATAGTAATAAGATCATTACTTGGTTGAGTTGGTATTGGTAGTGGTTTTATAAAATCATTTTTCCAAAAAATATCAGAAGCTATAATAATAAGATCATCACTTGAGATTGATGAAGTTGTTAGAGTTGGTATTTGTGACGGTTTTGGTTTTACGAAACTTCCAAAAATATCAGAAGCTATAATAATAAGATCATCACTTACATGTAACTGTAATGGTAATAATGGTGATAATACGGTGGGTTGTCCTTCAGTATCATTATCATTATCATCATCATCATCATCCCTATGATCATATTTATTATTTTCATTATATCTACTATAATCAGCATAATTATCTTTATCAAAATTATCTTTATCAAAATTATTTGTTTGAGAATGAACACCAATTTCAGAATCATCATCATCATTATCATCACCAACAAACTCAGGGAATATAAATTGAAAAGGGTTTAGTTCAATAATAACATATGGTTCATCTGAAATTGGTTTTGTTATTTGTATATTTAATTCATTCTGTTTTTCTATAGCTATATCAAACTCAGGAAAGGTAGTAAATTGAAAAGGTTTGGATTCAATAATAAAATATGGTTCATCTGAAATTGGTTTTGTTATTTGTATATTTAATTCATTCTGTTTTTCTTTAGCTATATCAAACTCAGGAAAGGTAGTAAATTGAAAAGGTTTGGATTCAATAATAAAATATGGTTCATCTGAAATTGGTTTTGTTATTTTTATATTTAATTCATTCTGTTTTTCTTTAGCTATACCAAACTCAGGAAAGGTAGTAAATTGAAAAGGTTTTGATTCAATAATAAAATATGGTTCATCTGAAATTGTTTTTTTTATTTGTATATTTAATTCATTCTGTTTTTCTATATGTGCATCAAACTCAGGAAATGTAGTAAATTGCAAAGGTTTTGATTCAATAATAAAATATGGTTCATCTGAAATTGGTTTTGTTATTTTTATATTTAATTGGGGAGTATTTTTTTCTTTAGCTTCATCAAAATCCGGAAATGTAGTAAATTGGAAAAATTTTGGTTCAATAATAAAATAAGGTTCATTGGAAATTGGTTTAACTAAATCTATATTTAACTTTCTTTTTTTTCCTTTTCCCATTTACATTAATTAATATAAATTAATATATGTAAATATATTAATAATATATATCTACTATTATAATTAAATAAAAAATAAATAAATGTTTGGTTATTATTTTTATAAGACATATTACAATTTTGTATTTGAATCCGCTGACGTAAACACAAAAGCTGAAGCAAAAAATCTAGAAGTTGTAAAAGCTGACGCAAAAAATCCAGAAAATGAAAAAGAAACATACCATGATGAAAAAGAAACATACCTTGATAAGGCTGATGAAAAAAAATCATACGTAAAAAAGGATGATACAAATATTAATAAGGAAGAAGAAGATAATAAACAATACAAAGGGGGTGCTGCTAATATAGATAACCCAGAATATTTAAAATACAGTAATATTTTAAAAGAAAAAGTATTAAACAGTAATGTGAATTTTAATCTCAATGAGATATATCATGTATATAATAAAAACAATTATGACAGTATAGATAATTTAACTGTTACTTTACCATGTTGTTATGATTATGTTATAAATAGAGAGCTTAAACCCGATGGTAGTCCAATAACTAAAGAAACAAATTCGTATTTTACTACAGAATTAAATGTTGAAGATACAATACATAACAAAATTATTAATGGGATTGAAGCAAAAATAGATGATCAAATGAAGATAAACTTGGAATCCGATTATATAGAAGATATAATTGATAAAGACATAATTGTAAATTTTTACGAGAATATAACAAAAAAAAAACATTCATTTGATTATATTTATAATATGGATTTTACACATTTATACAAAAATTATTTAAATTCAATGTATAAAAAATATCCATTTATTCTTAAAATACATAGCATTGATTATAATTTTATTCAAGTAACACTAAAAGACGGTGTAGTAAACTTACTTAGTATAAAAGAAAATAATTTTAATGTAATAAAAACCATACAAGATTTATTGGATAATTTAAATAAATTCAAAGATAAGAAAAAAATCTATGATTTAATAGAGACAGATTTGAAAAATAGTACAACGAGTATTATAATAAAAAAATATAATAAAATGAAAAATGATATTGATCAACAATTAGAAAAGAAATTAAATGAAAAAATTATGACTTTTATAAAAATAAATGTAATTGAAGATCTAGACAAAATAAAAAAAGATGAAGTTGGTGAAACGATAAGTAATAAAAAGTATTATAACGATTATCGGTTTAATGTTAAAATAAATAATCCTAAAAATACAAAAATGTTAGTAAAATATAACGACGATCAAAAACCATTTAATTATTTAAATAATAAAGAATCTCCTAACAATACAAATTTTTCAAATAACTATGTACTTGGTAATTTCACAAAAATTTTTTTACCAACTCAAGATAATGATGAAATTATCAACAATGAACATATAAGTACGTTAATTAATAATATTATAGGCAATCCAAGTAAACCAGTTTTTTTATTTGGATATGGGTCAAGTGGTTCAGGGAAAACATCTAGTTTAATTTATTATAGAGATATAAATAATGAAATAAATAATAAAATAGGCATTATACCTATTTTATGTAATAAAATATGTGTTGCATTAAATTCGCAACATAAAACTGAGATATACCTTAATGTCAAAGTTATTGAGTTAATAAACAGTGATATAGTAACCGGTAATGATGAAAATTATAGGTTTAAGTACAATAATCAAAATAATAATATTATGTATATTAAAAATACGGGAAAAGATAATACGATAAAAATTAGAAATCCATTTAGATTTAATAATTTTGAGAATAATACTAACAAATCTCTTAGGGAAAAAAGTTTTGAAAAATATTTTACTAATTTTTCTTTGAATGATAGGGGGTTATATGAATACTCAGAAAAAAATAATCTTGCAGAAATTATGGTATTTTTAGTAGATATAGATAGAAATGTAAAAGCTACCAATAATAATCCTCAAAGTTCCAGAAGTCATGTTTTGGTTTTTATTGATTTCTTTAAAAATGATAATAATACATTTATAAATCTTGCGAATATTGTAGTAGGTGATTTTGCTGGGGTTGAAAATTCATTTTTATGTGATAATATGGATACTTTAAATGAAATGAAAAAAATAAATAATACATTAACTAATCAAAAGTTTTATTTAAATCTTAATGATATAAGTACTAGAGATAGAGAAGATTTTTCAACAATTAAGGATGAAACTTTTTTTAAAGATAAAATAGACACTAGTCTTAAACGAATTTTAGAGAATTATGATACAGAAATTAAAAAACAAGACGACATTATTGATTATTTGAATAAAGCTATTGAGGATAATAATGACAACAAAATATCTTATACTTTTGATAAAAATGAATATAATAAGGCATTATTAGCCTTTTATAAAGATGATAATGATTATATAACCCAAACAGAAAATTTTTTTAAGGATTATAATACAGAGAATGGTATAAATATTCTGTATAATAATAAAATATTTAAGAAAAATAAAGGTATTGAAATTCCAACAAGATGGATGCTAATACATTTTGTAATAGGAGGGCATAAATATGTAAAAACATTAAATATATCTATTACTGATTATATTAATGGTGATGTGTATAAAAAACTTAAAAAGTTAAATTTAAATAATACAGGATCTATATTTTATTTTATAAAAAATGAAAAAGATGACGGTTTTCAAATTGATAATACAGAATATCAGAATACAAAATTTAAAATAGTTTTATTATTATGTGATTATAATATTCTAATACAATACGATAAAGAAAAGCGAGATTTAACCGACACCACTAAACTCATTGATCAGATTAAAACAGATAACAAGTTAAAAAAACTGAACGAGACATATAAATTAGCGAAAGAACAAATAGAAAAAAAAAAAGATATTGACAATTATGCAGAATTAAATAATATAAATAATGAAAAAGATATTGATGGAAAATTAAATAATCTTAAAACTACTATTCCGCCTGAAAGAAAAAAAGAATTAAAAAACAATATATTACAGGTCATGTATAAAAAAAATATTAATGAATATTTAATAAATCTTCTGAGTTATTATACTGCTATTAAAAATTCATGTGAAATACGAAAAAAAGAAGGTACCTATATTAATAATAGTTTGAATGAACTAAATGAAAGTATATCAATAATAGTTAAAGATTTTATAAATCCTTTTTATAATTATATTGATGATTGTAATTATGTATATACAAGAAGCAAAAATGACAAAAGTTTAGAATATATATTAAAAAATGAAAAAAATTTATTGAATATAGTTATTCAACATATAGTAAAAACAACAAAAAAAGACCCAATACAAATTACAAAAGATCTTATTATTTGTGTATTTGGTGTTTTAGATTTTTCTAGGACTAAAAATAATCCTCCGCCAGTTCCTTATATAGATTTAACCAATTTACATGAAGCATTATTTAATAGTACTAATCAAACTAATGATATTAATGACGTAAGAAATAAGATAAACGAAAAAATAAAAATTTTGAAAGAAAACTATGCGTACTATACTAATATTAACATTACTAATGAAAATAATAATGCTCAATCACAATTAAAATTTATAAAGGATATATCTACAATAAACTCAGCATCAACCATGGGTACTTTAGAATTTTTTGATAAACTAGCTAAGTTAAATACAACTGAAACAATATGTAATACATATGATACAATAGAAAAAGGAGAAGAAGAATTTATTGATTTAAAGAAAATACATACACATACTATAGATTACAACAAAAAATAATATAATTAAATATATTGGATAATTATATTATATATTATGGTTAAAGTAAAACACTATCTTTTTGTGTTTAATCCAGATGATGAACAATCTGTTTCGGGAAATAGTGCAGAAGTTTTTGTTAAAATTGATAACTATTATAAACTAGAAAATATTAATACGTTTTTTCAAAATAACCAAAATTTCAAGGATAATAAAAATTTTACTGAATATGAAATTCAGTTATTAGCAGTACCTTCAACCGTTAATATAAATTTAGATGATTATGAGATTATATATAATAATAAAAAAAAAGAAATAAACAATACCGACACAAATAATGAAGAAAAAATAAATGATGACGAGATAAAAAGAATAATATATTCCGTAAATAAAACTATCTCTAAAATTAATATTTTATTCGTTAATTATAACAATATATCTGTAGGTATTATTAACAAAAATGAAAAAAAAAATATTGTTAATGATATAAAAATAGATAAAAATAAAGTGATAAATCATTTTAATTTGTTACGTAAAAAAATATATGATTTAATTGACAACCGCGGATCAGAATTTGAAAAATATACACCAATTAAAGAGTATCCAATAAAATATGATTTTAATATTAATTATAATAAATTAATAACACATATTGGAAATATAAAGCCTTTACTAAATAAGATATATTTAATTGATAAAAATGTGTATATAGGTGTTACAAATTTAAATGAATTCAATTATAATACTTTTTTTTGTCCATCAACTGATTTTATATTTTCACCTGAACCATTTATATCATTGTTTTATAATTTAAAAAAGATGAATATGTTTTATAAATATATATCAAAGGTATTTATCATTTTAAATGATGCTAAGTATAATGATACACTAGAAAAAATAGAAGATTTCTGTAATATAAAATTAGAAGAATTAAAAAATAAAAAAATAATTACTTATTTAAAAATTAATAATACAAATCCTCTGAAAACAATTAATGAAAAAAGATATCGTATTTTTATGGATGATACTAAAAAAAAAATGTTATTAAAATATAATACAGATAATGTACAATATTACGATTCATATGGGTATCTAAAGCAATTGGATGTAAAAACAGTAGAACTAAAAGCAAAAGAAGCAACAAATAATATACAAGATTATTTACTAGGAAATTTCACTAAGATTTTGTTACCAGAAGAATCCAATTCTTATATTTCCGAAAAATATATGCAACCGATTATCAATAATTTAATTGAAGGAAAACCAGTCTTTATATTTGGATATGGAACAAGTGGTTCAGGTAAAACATCTAGTTTAATATATTATAGAGATGTATTAGATAGTAATAAAAATGAAAATGGTATTATTTCTAATTTATGTTTGAAAACAATACAAGAATTTAAAACAACAAAAAATATAAATATTGGAAAAATAAAACTATCATTTGAAGAAATATCCAAAGATCAAATTATAAAATTAGGAAGACCATTATTTTTTGATGCTAATTTAAAATATATATCCTACGATATTAAATCCCTAAATATGGTAGATATTAAACACGAATATAGATTTAATGAAATCGTAAATAATCCAAATTATAGTAGTTTATTTTCTATTTTTGAGTTTGATACAGACAACATAATTTATTATTATAAATCCGAAAATACTCTACCTGAAATAGTACAATATTTAGTAGATACAGATAGACATGTAAAAGCTACTTTAAATAATCCACAAAGTTCCAGAAGTCATGTATTAATTTATGTAGAGTTTTATGCTAATAATAATGCTAATAGTAATGCTAATAGTAATGCTAATGCTGAACAACCAATAACGACATTAATTGTAGGAGATTTTGCTGGAGTAGAATCCAATTTTGAGTGTAATTCAAAAGATGTATTAGAAAAAATGTTAAATATTGAAAATACAATAACGAAAAAACCATTTTATTATACACTCAATGATTATAATACAAATGAAGAATTTGGAGATATGCAAATGGATGTAAACAATGTAAATACGTTAGATATTGAAATTCAAAATTTTATTAATAATGAAAAAAATAAAGAATTATTTTTTATTAAAGATAATGATGTATTAAAAAATTTTACAAATAAAATAATAGATGTTTGTGTTGAATGTGTTGAAAATAAAAAAAATGTTGAAGAATGTATAAATAAAGATAGTCCTTATAATAATGATTTAATTAACCTAATATCTATAGACTTTATTGATTTTACTCAAAAAGATTATACAACCGATGATATTACAAAGTATTTATTAAGTATTATTGATCATGCTACAAATTCTTCATTTAATATTATTCAGTATATTAGTAAAATAAAAATCAAAGGATATATAAATAAAATATTTTATGATTTACCAATAATACTAAATAATATTGATAATATAAAACAAATAAACAGTAATTATCCGGATCTGAATAATGTCGCCGAAGATTATAAAAAAAAATATAATGATTATAAAAGTCATTCAAAAAAAATAAAAGAAGTGGTTAATAAATATATTCAAAAATTATATTTAAACCACAATAGTATTACAGTAATTAATGAAACGAGTAGTATAGAAAGATCAAATATAGAGAATTTAATAAAAAGTTTTATTGAATATTTAAATAAAATATCAAACATTATTACTGATGATATCGTAAACAATATTAAAATGCTTGATCTTACACGTATATATGCAGATGAAATAATAGATATATATATAAAAGAAGATAAGTCATACAAAATAATATATACTACTGATTTGTTTCCACCAAAATATATACCGATTATCCATATTAAAAAAAACAAAATTATATATGATATATTGCAAAAATTTAAGTATAATTTTATTGAAAAAAAAAAAGATATTAATTCATTTAATTCATTTAAATTAAAGACAAAACCAAATACTGAGGTTACAAATGTTAATATTATAGAATTTATACAAGATGTAAAACCAGAAAATGTAAAAACAAAAAACTCTAATGATTATACATTATTAAGCAATTATTTAATAAATATAATACAAAAAAATGAGTATGTAAACGATTTACAATTTAAAATGGTTTATGATTTAATAGTTGTACAAACATTTTTTATACCTATAAAACAACAACCTATTTTAATAAATGGAACAGGTAATATATCAATAAATAATGAAAACAATAATAATTTTAATAATTTATTATACTATTATTATTTGACTATAAAAAATATTAGCAATATTGAACAATATGTAAATTTAATATTTAATAAATATAATAAAATTATAAATTCTTGTCTATTACGTAATAACGAAGGAGATTTTATAAATCGTTCATTATTTAATTTAAATAATGATATAATTGAAATTACAAAAAAAAATATGAATATACAAGGTAGCGAAAATAAAAATTTTTATGATAGTTTTTTATTAAAGAATTGTAATTATGAAAAAAATATTAATAAAGTACAATCATCTCATATAACAACCGATAATGAAAATAATATTATAAAATTAATAAAACATCATTGTAATTATATTGAAGATTTTGAAAAAAATATTATTTTTTGTATAATTGGATTTTTTAATATATCTTCTCTTACTGATAATCCACCGAAAGTGAATTATTCTGATGATTTAATTTTATTTCAACAAGCATTAGACGTATTGAATGATACACCCGAATCTTTTTTATCAGCATTCACTAAGGATATTAATACAGCTATTTCAAGATATCCTTTTTTAAATTTAGAATTTAATGATAGTGAAACGAGTAAAGAATCTATTTCAAAAATTATAAATTTCATTAAAAAAAATAATAATTATACCACACTAGGTACTTTAGAATATATGGACAAAATGAGCAAGTTTAATGTTACAGAAAATATATGTTTAATAAAAGAACTGGAATCAAGTACGAATGAAAATGAATTAATACATAATGGAATAAAATTTCATAGTCTAGATTATTTTTCAAATTTATTCTAAAATCATAATCCCCATTTTCCGCAAGTATTCCATTTCGGAACATTAATTTTGTCTATTATAATTCTCAATGGATCACGATCTTTTTGAGATATCCAAAACACATATTTTTCTTCTTTTTCGTTAGAAAAAGAAAAAGAACCAAATCCAATACAGAATTCTACACTTAAATTACAAAAATAAAATGCATCTGTATATTTCAATGGTTTTAAATCCGTTTTATCTAATAATACCAACCGATGAAAATAATGCCGAGTTGGACATCTATCTTCACTATAATGCACAACTCCAACAAATCCTTCTATTCCTTCTATTTTTTCTGAAATAAAACAACTAGATCCACGAATATTTCGGAAAACAAAATGATTCGTCTCGTGACGGATTTGTATTTCCAACTTTTTGGAAGTAGAAGATGAAGATGAAACAGAAGAATCGTTTGAAACTATTTTTCCAATTTCTAAAGGACACCATTTATAAATAAAATAAAGATCATTCCCGAATGAAATAGGTATCCAATTTTTTTCACACCATGAATCTGCATTTGGTGCATCTACAATAAAGGTATCTTTCAATTCTCCCAACAAAATATCATATTTACCAGTAATCATTTGAATTTTTTGATTCGGAGAATGACTGAAAGTAGATCCAATAAATCGTATATCATCTTTATCGGTACCATTACCATAAAATAACCGAATATCTTCAATACCTTCTGAACATCCTTCCATTTTATAACTTGGAATTTCTGTTTCTTTCATTTCTCTATAAGAAATAGAAACTATATTGTAATTATCGGTTAGTGATAATTCAGAACATATATTTTTGTTTCGTATGGTTCGTCCTTCTTCTTCTGGCCACCAATAATATCCATTTTCCATAACATGATAATTAACAAACCGAGTATTTAAATAATGTTTACCTTCTTCTATTCCTCCTGCACAAGTAGTAGTACTGTCGGTACCACTATTAGTCGCAGGAATAAATAAATATGAAGCTGACATTGGTTTATAATTTTTACCAAAAATAGCTGGATATTCTATTTTAGTTATTATTGCATTATTCGTTTCAGAAGAAGTAGAAGAAGAAGAAGAAGCAGGATCTGAAAATGTTTCTCCCAATTTACTACAAATAAATTCATTATAAATGTAAAATAATGAATCATTATGATCAGCAGAATACCATATTGGATTCCATAAATCCATTGTTTCTAGATATGCCCAGAAATTCACTTCCCATGTTAAAATACTATTCGTTCGTAAGAATTTTCGGAAATATTTATCATATAATCCCCGAAATTTACGTATTGCTAAAGGATTTCCCCAAAGAACATTGCCACAAAATCGCCAATAAATATTATTTAAGAAATTCGTTTGTTTTTCTTTTCTCTCTTTTTCTTCTGTTTTTTCTTCTTCTACTTCTGCTTCTTTGAGAGAATTTTCATCTTTCTTTGGTTCATCTTTCTTTGAGTCAGATATAGAAATATCTTTAGAAAAAGTATCACTAGAAATCTTAGACCAACATCCAGGAATAATCATTTGATCACTTAAAGGAAAATTCAAATAATCTTTCACCGATAATTCATATAAAAATGTCTGTGCCGATCTCCCACAAATATCTGAAATATCATAATCTATCCATAAAAAAGAAAAAGGATTATGTGGATAAATATCCAATGCTTTCGCTAAACAATATGGTTTAGAATGCATATTCCACATATGTGCTAAAGTATCTTTTTCTAGATTCCTAGAAGAAGGTAAATGTATTCCTGTTGTTTCTAAAAATAAGGGAGAATTCCAAGGAAACGAAATATCACCTAAAGGAGATAAATATACATCAGGATACGTTTTCCGAATAAAATCACGGATTTCCATAGGAAAAGAAACATCTATAAATAAAATAAGAGGACACCGAATATCTGCCAAGAAATATAAATGTTGATATAATTGTTCCACGGTTTTCTTTTCTATTGTTTCTAAGAAAACCGCAGAAACCAAAACAATACTATCTGTTGTATTTCCATAATTTTGTAACAAAGAAACGTCATGTTCTGCGAGATAAGGAGAGAAAATACGCATATTAGATTTATAAACTAAATACCAAATATTCGTCTCCCAAATAAAACTCCGTTGTATAGTAATATATTCAATACATTTTTGTTGTACTAAATCTGCAAATTCTAATAAATATTTCGGTTCACCTCCAAAAATACCGCCCGCGAAAAACCATGCAACATCTTTGTAAATATCTCTTACAAATGGAAGTCGTAAATTCCAACAACTACCAACCGCTACTTTTTTCACACGTGTTTGAGATATTTTCAAAATAGTAGCATTGAATTGTGCATCGTTTTTGACAATATGATAAATCCCGAAATCAATCCATGTGAATTGTTTTGTATGGAAAGTATTACGATAAATCGCTTGACGTACCCATTCTGTTTTATTACATTGTACAAACAAATAATCAATAGTATCTTTATCAGGATTCAAAGTATTAATTTGGAAATTGGTGATATGAGAAAGGAATGTATACAAATAAATATCGCGTTTTGGATCTATGAAAACAAATTCAGTGAATGGATATAATTTAGATTCATAATCGGTTAATAAATAGGTATCATATATTTCCGATTCAATAAAAATGATTTTTGGAACAGGAAGACGTAATAGTTTTTTTCCACATTCTATATAATGTGAAATATCCATATTTTTTTTTTTGTTGATACCCGTTACAAACGCAGAAACAATTGTGGAATGAGCAGAATGATCAGTAGAATAAGGATCAGTAGAATGATTAGGAGAATGATAATACATTGTTGTTTTGTTTTTTGTAATACTTTTTTTGCTTTTATTTGATTTTATCTTATCTTATCTTCTCTTCTCTTTCTTTTCTCTCAAAAAAAACAAAACAAAATAAAATAAATAAAAAAACAAAAATAAAAAAATTGATTTATTTTTTTGTAGAAACAATCCAAAGAATAACTAAATTAAAACAAAGAATTACTTACTATGCAACTACGTAATAATAAACGCTTAATGTATCCAGGTACAGGTCTTACTATGGTATTTGATGTAGAAACAACAGGATTACTTCCGAAAAAAAAAGAAGAAATAATACCAATTAGTGAATATCCATATATTACACAATTAAGTTATGTAATATATGAAAACCAAACAGATACAATTTTAAAATCAGTAAATCATTATATTAAAATCCCAGAACAAATAGAAATCCCGGAAAAAGTAACGGAAATCACAGGTATTACAAAAGAAATATGTATGGAAAAAGGAATTAGTATTATTGATACATTAGTGGAATTTTATCACGATTTTCATAATTGTGATATGATTGTAGCACATAATTACGCATTTGATTATCAGATTATTCAAGCAGAAATGAAACGGAATTATACGTTTCTTTCTAGAAAATGTAAGAATGCATTGGAATTATTTACATCGGAATATTTAGAAACAAAAAATAAACGGTTTTATTGCACAATGCAAATGAGTATTCATCTTTGTAAATTACCATTTAAAAAAAGAACTGCAACTACAACAACTACAAAAATAAATGCAGGTGTTAATATCAATCCGAAACCATATAAAGTAAGAAAAATCACGTATAAATTCCCAAAATTATCGGAATTACATAACCATTTATTTGGATTTATTCCGGAAAATTTACATGATGCACAAGTAGATGTAGAAACCTGTTTACGGTGCTATAAAATGCTTATTTTATCTTCTTCTATTACTTCTTCTATTACTTTGTAACTTATAATTTGTAACTTGTATAACTTGTATAACTTGTAAAAAAAAGAATTCAATTCGCTACAAAAATTATATTTTTTTTGTTTTTTTTGTTTTGGCACATATATTATGGCTTACTTTAGGTATTTTTACATAGTAAAAATATTTGAGGATATTTTAGTATATATTAAAGATATAAGATGAGTAACCCAATAGTTCCAAACAAACCTGAAGATCATTTATCAGATAATGAAGATAATGCGAATGTACCTGTATCACCTGTACCTGTATCACCTGTAAATGTACCACCTGTTGATATACCACCTGTTGATATACCACCAGTAAATGTACCACCAGTAAATGTACCACCTGTTGATATACTACCTGTAA
>Ga0247831_1004262_pt1 | contig 19422 bp, 15 predicted proteins | sample LaCruzMarch2015__9_FD_192406 | JGI IMG/M metagenome (GOLD analysis project Ga0247831, IMG submission 192406) | Freshwater microbial communities from meromictic Lake La Cruz, Castile-La Mancha, Spain - LaCruzMarch2015_1m | ecosystem: Environmental > Aquatic > Freshwater > Lake | place: Spain... | reverse complement strand
ACACCTCTGAAGCCGGTGTTGGTTTGCATCGCAATGTGGTTATTGGGGTTGAGTTCTTTGTAGAGCGGAAAGCGCTGGTTATTCAAGTTGATTTCACCCCTGCGAATTTGCATCAATTGACGTTCAGGGTTGGTTTCATCCATCAGGATTTGTGAATCTGATCCTTCAGGCTGCCAGTGCTGAACACGGTGAACAGTGCCCTGGCAACTGAGCGTGGGGTAAATAAAACCGTAAGCGAGACCTACCAGGGGAATACTGATGCAAAGCACGAGCAGCAGGGTGCGCAGACGAATGCCGCCTTGGTCATTGCCTACCGTTTCTTCCTCCAGGGCCATGGATGTGTCGTGTTCATGCGCCTGCCTGTGCGCCATGAGCGCAGTGGCTGCATCCGGTGTCTCCGTCAAGCCATCAGACGGCAGATTGGCGTCTGGCCAAGGTGCCGTTGAAGACATGGATACGAACGTGGATGCCGTTTGTGCCGGCAAAGCTTGCAGCACGGATGGCTTTGCAGTTGAAGATGAGAGAGCCTGCAGTGTTGCCAAATCATGGAGATTTTTCGGAACTGACCTGTCATCGTCGCTGGGTACCTGTGAGCCGCGCTTGGCTGGTTGCAGTTGGTTCAAGGTTTGCCATGCCTGCTTGGGTTTGACCCGGTCTAATTTGCCATGAACCACATTGATGTTGGCTTGCAGACTCTCAACCCTTAATTTGTCAAGGAGTTCGGTGGCCTGTGCGCCCCAGGCGGCGTCATCCAGGGCTTGGGTATGAGTTGACAAGTTGCCTTTACCTACACCCTGCAGGTTGTCTTTCAGGTTGCCATTGCCAATGTCCTGGAGGTTATCTTTGAGTGCATCTTGACCAACAGCTTGAATGTTGTCCTTGAGGTTACCGTTTCCGATGTCCTGAACCTTGTTTTTCAAGCCGCCTTCAGTTGCCAAGTCTTGCGTTTGAGAAGTCAGTTTGTCCGTACCCACGTTTTGCAGGTTGCTTTGATGACCAGATGGACCGACTTTTTGAAGGTTGACGTCTTTGGCTGTTTCGGAAAAATCGGGTCCTTGCTCGATTTGTTTGCCGTGCATTGCCACCAAATCAATGTCTGCTTGGTCTTTGAAGCCGTCTTCAACTTCTTGGATGTTGCGTTCCATCGTTCGGTGGACGACTTCACCCGTCTCTGACGCGTGTTCAGCGGCAATCCAGTTTTCTTTCTTGCGGTCATCCGCGCGGCGTGTGTAAATGGCTTTGGGGTCCACATCCGTGCTGAATGGCTTGAGGTTTTTGACCTCAATGGCCTTGAGGTAAGAGCTCAGGCGAGATTTGGAAACCCGGAAATCTTCTTGGATGTTGTCGAATAAATTTTGCTCTGCAATGCCAATGGACCCATCGGACATCATGGAGTCAGCCACATTCACCAGAATCAACAGTTTTTGGTCCTCGTTCAAAGACGGCGATGCTGTCCGCAAAAATTGACCCAGCGTGTCTTCCCGCACTTTCTTAATGGCGGCGGCTTGCAAGCCTTCAAATCCACCGATTACCGCTTGCAACTGACCAATCTCTTCATCTGTGATGTCTCCATCCGCGGCCATCATGAACATCAGCGTGGAGGCCATGGCAAGGTGGGGGCTTAGCGTGGGCGCGGTCAGGTCTTCCTGAGAATAATTGCCCAACAAAGCGTAGTTGTTTTTGAATGTGATGGCTTTGTAAGTGGACTCAAAGGCCGCTGGCGTGATGCCAAAGGCGGTTTGCATCCGCCTGAACATGTCCATTTCGACGCCTTGCACTTGACCATCGGACTGCATGGAGTCGCACACATTGGCCAAAATGCACTGCACATCTTGAGGTTGCAATGACTCTGGAGCCATTGACAAAAAATCATCCAAGCTGATGGTATCTGCAAACTCCGCGGCCCAATCCAGCAGGTCTTCATTGCCACCGATGACCGCTTGCAGTTGGCTGCTTTCATGGTCATCGATGTCGCCGTCAGCTTTGGCCATGAACAGCAATGCAGCAGCCAACACCATCAGGGGTGTGAGCTGCACATGGGACATGGCTGGGCGGGCCTGAACTTGGATGTCGCTGATCATGTGGGACCGACAAGCTGAAGTTGCATGCCTTCACAATAAGGCTTTCACCGCCAAAACCACCCATGATTGACTTCAAATACTCACACTTACCCATGGTTATGGCGACAGATCCCCCCTAGGATGCCTTGATGTCTACCCTATGCCTTTGCCGCAGTAAGAATTGGCTGATTGTTTTGCTGTTGAGCATCCCCTCCTGGAGTTTGTCCTATGCCCAAGAGGCTTCTGTCAGTGTTCGCAAAGCCTATCTGTTGGCTGCTGACCAGGATTTGGGTATCGACAACATGGCCGAACAGACTTTCACGCCATATGACAACCAACTGCAATTGGGGTTTCAAAGTCGCCCTGTGTGGTTACGTTTTGAGATCACCCCTGGCACGCAGGCCCAGCCATTGGGCAATGTATCCGATACCTTTAACCCACTGATTTTGCGCATGGCGCCCTACATCACAGACAAGCTGGTGTTGTATGAGCCCAACGGCAGAGCATGGTCGCAGCAGATATTGGGCGACCGAGTGGTCATAGGCAAGCGGTTGTGTACCGATGACACCCATTGCTTCATGTTGAAAAGCAATCCCCAAAAGCCTGTGACGGTGTATGTCCAAGTATTTCACCGGGGCGTTTTTTCTGTCCGCTCTGAGGTCTTTCCTTGGCTGGAATTGCCTCAAGTGTTGGCCGATGGTTCAAGTCGCATCAGTGCATCGCTTGCCATCGCCTCAAGCTTGTTGTTCATGGCCTTTGTGCTGTTCGTGATTGACCGCAACTGGCTGCTGTTTACCTATATCTGTTTTCAATCGCTGGTGTTGGTCTTCATGGCGCTCACCACTGGCCGGGTTGCGCAGGTCATTAACCATATTTCGCCAGCCATTTTGGACGAATTGACGCACCATTTTTTCAACCTAAGGGTGTTGATGTTTGTTTTTGTCGGTTGGGCGGCATTGGCCACCTTTCGGCCCAACAAAATCTATTTGGGCATGGTGGGTCTGTTGGTGCTGGCATCCATCGGCTCTTCGCTGGCGATTGGCTTTGGACTGATTCATTTGGGCATCACTGTGTACCTGAGCGTCACTGGCGTGAACTTGTTGGTGCAGTTTTATGGCGTCTATACAACGCCCCATGTCACTCGCAGGATTCGCGGTTTGCTGACGCTGGGTTATGCGATTTATGTGTTTATTTTTCTGATTGCCTTGTTGGTGATTTTTGCCAATTGGATACCTACGGGCTCAGGGGTGCTGGTAAACAACTTTGCTGATTGGCGTTTGAATGGGGGTCCAGCGGGTGTTGTCATCTTCTTGATCATTGTGATTCAACAAGCAGAGCGAAAGTCAGAGAGTTCACGCCTCTTGGGTCAGTTGCGTGTTGAAGCAGCGCAGTCCATCGCCAATCAAGACAAACTGACCGAGCGTTTGACCTTGATTGACATGCTGACCCATGAATTGAAGAACCCATTGGGCACCATCCGATTTGCCTTGGCATCACTCAAGCGACAAACCAGAGACGAAGAGAGCAATGAGCGAGTGAGTCGCATTGACAGGTCGGTAGAGCGAATGAATGATTTGATTGAACACGTGGCCCATTCCAACCGGATTGATCGCTTCGAGTTGCAGGAAGAAAAAGAACCCATTGATGCGATGGATGTCATTAAAGAGTTGTTGACCGAGTATGAAGAGAAAAACCGGTTCCAGTTGCAAGTTCCGGACGGGGCTTTTTTCTATTCAAACCGGCACATGTTGTCTTTGATGCTTGCGAATTTGATTGCCAATGCTTACAAGTACGATGCCAAGGCCATGCCCATTCAAATACAAGTCAGCAGTCAAGCCGATGCCACTGTTTTCAAGATTGTGAATTCCATTGATCCATCTATTCAGCCTGACCCCGGCAAATTGTTTCAACGCTACTACCGTCATGACGCTGTCCAATCCTTGCCTGGCATGGGCATCGGCCTGAGTTTGGTGGAGTCGGCTGCGTTGAAAATTGGCGCCAAAGTCACATTTCACATCGAGGCAACCCAGGTTGCATTCACCGTTGAGGTACCGCTATGAGTCCAACCACGTTGTTGCAAAAAACAGTGCCTGTCCAGTCCAATTTCGTGGTTGCCGTGGTCGAAGACGATCAATTGCTACGGCAAGAATTGGAAGTGCATTTGCGTGCCAATCAATTCACGGTGTACGGAGTTTCCAGTGGTGCTGCTTTGAATGACTTGATCACGGCAGAGCCAATAGACATGTTCATCATCGACCTGAATTTGCCGGGTGAGGGTGGCCTGAGTATTTGCAAGCGCCTGCGCCAAGCATTGCCCAACTCTGGCATCGTGATCATGACCGGGCGTGTCGCATTGCACGACCGCTTGGCGGGTTACAGCCATGGTGGCGCAGACTTTTACCTGACCAAACCCGTGTCACCCGATGAATTGGTGTTGGTGTTGCTGAGCCTGGGCAAACGGGTGAAGAAAATCAGCCAAGCTGGCGAATGGAACCTGAGTGTGCGCGACCGCATTTTGCTAGGCCCAGACCCTTGGCAAAAGTTGCGCTTGACCAGTCGTGAAAAAACCCTCTTGGTGGCGCTGAGCCATGCCAAAGACCATACCTTGGAGTCGGGCGCTTTGTGCGATTTGTTTTCTGCTGAAAACGTGGAAGTCGGCATGAGCAAACACGCGCTGGAGGAATTGATCGCCCGATTGCGCAAAAAATTCAAATCGGTTCAAACCGATGGCGCAGAGCCAGCCATCAAATCGGTGTGGGGCATTGGCTACCAACTCTGTGTGCCCGTCACCTTGGTTTACTGAGTCAGGTTGATTTCAACGCGCCAGAGGCAAGCAAGGCTTTGGTATCGCTTTTTCCGCCCAACAAAATCCCTTTGTGAAAAACCATGGGAAAGGTCGGCCAACCTGTCCACATTTTCAGTGCATTGCGTCGACGCCACTGGCTCAAATAGCCGCCATATTCCAAATAAACATGTGTGAACCCTGCCTGGTCTAATGCCTTTCGTACGGCGGTGACTTCGGGGTTTTGCGCCATGCCAACCACCACCAACTCGTTTTTGTTGATCGCGTGTTGAACTTCCAGCACGATGTCTTGGTGTGCCATGGCTATGTGTGCCTGAATGGCAGGGTGGATATGGCTTTCGTCTAGGATGGGTCTGCTCATGGGTTGATCGCTGTGTGCTTGAAAGCTTTGAGTCTACGCAAACGCTGCGCATCGATCTTCACGCCATCCCATGGCATGTCTCTTGCAACGCAGAAGTCAGCCCGCATTTCCCCATGACCAACGTGATCATCCCTCCATCGCCGCAGTGCCAGAGCTGTCAGTACCTGATGCCATCTCAGTCCTCCAAAACGGGGTTGCGCTGTGGCTTTGCCTACTTCAAAGCTTCTGAAATGGTGCGTAAATTCAAGCTGATGAGCCATTACCCCGAGGTTAAATCATTCAATGCCTGTGAAAAATGGGCGCCAAATTAGTGCGAAGTTGTTAGCAATGCACCGTGGTGGTGCCTGTCTTGTGCTGCCCTTATCATGGCCAGCGACATGACTGGACTTGAAACCACCCTCATTTATTTGTTATTTGCCGTCTCCGGTGTGGTGGCCTGTCGCCTGCTGCACCTGCCTGCCATCTTGGGTTATTTGGTGGCGGGCGTGTTCTTGGGCCAAGGCGGGGTGTTGATCTCCGAGAACGAAGCAGCCGTGGCCGCTGTCGCCGAGATGGGCGTGGTGTTGTTGATGTTTGTGATTGGCCTGGAGTTCAACCTTCCCAAGTTGCTCAAGCTTAAAAAAATGGTTTTTGGTTTTGGCATGGCGCAAGTGGTCGTGATGCTCGCGGGCACTGTGCTCGGTCATGCCTTGATTTACATGGTGTTGTCACGCTGGCAAATGCCTTGGGATTTGTCTTGGCGTGGGGCCGTGGTTTTGGGTGCCGCCATGGCCATGTCCAGCACGGCCATCGTGGTCAAGTTGATGGCCGAGCGCTCTGAAATGGAAACCCCGCATGGACGACGGGTGATCGGCGCATTGCTTTTTCAAGATTTGGCTGTGGTGCCTTTTCTGGTCTTGATTCCTGCCTTGAATAAGATGAACGAAGGCAATGTGTGGACCGAATTGTCTGTGGCCTTGGGCAAGGCAACCGTGTTGGTCATCATTTTGTTGTGGGGTGGGCAGAAGGTCATGCGCTATTGGTTGCGCATGGTGGACCGTCGCAACAGCGATGAATTGTTCATGCTCAATATTTTGTTGATGACCTTGGGCTTGGCATGGTTGACCGAGCATGCTGGTTTGTCGATGGCCATGGGTTCTTTTTTGGCGGGCATGTTGATCGCTGAGACCGATTACAAACAGCGCGTGGAAGATGACATTCGCCCCTTCCACGACGTGTTGCTTGGATTGTTTTTCATCACCTTGGGCATGAAGTTGGATTGGCATGTGCTGCAAATCCAGTGGCCATGGGTATTCATCTTGGCCGTGATCCCTGTGCTGGTCAAAGCGGTGTTGATCGGTGTGCTGGCCTATGCCAGTGGTGCCAGCAATGGCGTGGCTGCACGCACAGGCATTTACCTCGCCCAGGCGGGTGAATTTGGTTTTGTGCTCCTGACCTTGGGGTTGGATCAGTCGCTGATCGACCCTCGCTGGTCCAACCCAGTTCTGGCGGCCATGGTGCTGTCCATGCTTGTCACGCCTTTGTTGATTCAGCACGCAGACCGGTTGATCTTTCGGTTTTCTCCCGACGATTGGTTGTCACAGTCATTGCAACTCACCACTGTTGCCAAGCACGCCATCAGCATCGATCACCATGTGATTGTTTGTGGCTTTGGCAACACGGGTCGAAGCCTTTCACAGTTGTTTGAAAGGAATGGTATTTCCTATATTGCATTGGATGTCAATGTGGAAGTGGTCAAGGCAGGTGTGTTGGCGGGGCACCATGTCGAAGTGGGGGACTCTTCGCAGTTGTCCTATTTGATGTCTGCCGGTTTGGCCAGGGCCTCGGCAGTGGTGATCAGTTTTGACGACACCCTGGCATCCTTGAAAGTGCTGGAGTGGGTGAAGTTGCATGTTCCTCATTTACCGGTGGTGGTGCGCACCCGTGATGACCATGACACGAACTTGCTGAAGGCTGCTGGTGCCAGCGAAGTGATTCCCGATGCCTTTGAAGTGAGCTTGAGTTTGGCCACCCAAACCTTGACCCGGCTCGGTTTTGCCGAACAACAACTTCATCTGCTGGTGTCGGAGCAACGCCGGACACAATACGCTGGTTTGAAAGATGCCCAAAAATAACTGGGGTTGATGTTCATTTTTTTACTTTTCATGCCGATATCTAGATGCTTTTCTTTTTTTGCAAAGTGGGTAGCTGGATAGAAACATTCTTCAATGCATGCAAAACCACTGAAAAAATGTGTTTGAGATAAACAAAAAGGGGTCGTCATGTCTGAAAAAATATTCCATTCCATTTCATCGCAACTGGCCCCCTGTGCCTGTTGCACTCCGCCTGTTTCAGGCGTAACAGCCAGCTTAGGCCGTCGCAACTTTCTGGGTTGGGGTGCGGCAGGCGCTTTGGCAGGTGGTTTGTCCTTGGTGGGTGCACCGTCTGCTTGGGCTGCCAGTGGCCATTACGAATCCATGTTGGTCAACTGCATTGACCCCCGTTTCACCACCTTGAGTTGGCAGTACATGGGCCTGATACAAGGGGTGAGTCGAGACAAGCTGGAAGATAACTACAGCCAATTTGTGATGGCTGGCGGCCCCATTGGTGCGGTGCATCCCAAGTTTGAAGCTTGGCACAAGACATACTGGGACAACCTAGACATCACCGTCTCTTTGCACCATATCAAGCGTGTGGTGGGACTGAGCCACCGTGACTGCGGTGCAGCCAAATTGGCTTTTGGTGAAGCAGCAGTGGCCAACAAAGAGAGCGAATCACAAGCCCATGGTGAGGCATTGGCCATGTTCAGAGAGGCCGTTAAAAAACGCCACCCCAAGTTGAGCGTCATCACCGGGGTGATGGACACCAATGGCAAAGTTGATCTGATGGGTTGATGCTCAGAGCTGGTCTAGGAAGGCCAGCAACAGGTGGTTGACCGCCTCCACCTGTTCTTGCTGAACCCAGTGGCCGGCACCGGGCAGCAAATGACACAGCCGCATGTCAGCGCATGCGGCTGTTTGCATTTTCTCGACAGCCCCGGGGAACTGGTACACCCCCCAATCGGCTTGGCCTGCGATAAAGGCACTGGGCACTTCGATGCGTTGTCCGCCATACCTTGCCAATTCACCAAAGCATGATTTGTCCGTGGCGCAGCGGTACCACTGCAAGCCACCTTGGAAGCCGCGCTGTTGGTACGCTTGCACATAGACATCCAGGTCGCTGTCGGGCAGCCATTGACAAGCTTCTATCTGGGCTTGGGATGGCATGAACGGGGCAACCGCTTGTGCCATCGTGGCATGGCCCGGCATCAGGTAGTAGTGGGGGAGGGCTGCCAGCAGATCCGCACGCCAAGCGCTCAAGGGGCGGGGATGGTTTTCAGCCCAATCTGCGCTTTTCACATGGTAGTAGGCTCTTAAAAAATCGTGCAAACCTTGGCTGGCGAGCCACATGTCTTGGTTGGCTTGCGGCCCTGCGTAATACCACTGGTAATGTTGGCGGGGGGGCCGAAGTTGCCCCAAAGCGTGCACTTCGTTGGTCAGTGCGTCATGGACGGATGCCCAATCCTGGGCATTGGGCGGGCCAGCGAAGGGGGCGCTCATCAGCATGACTGCACGAAACACATCTGGACGCGTCAGCGCAGCCCAAGCTGCCACTGGCGAACCAAAGTCATGTCCCACCACTGCATGCACGTGGTTGATCTGCAAGTTCTCCAGCAAGTCCAGCAGGTCTTGCACCAAATGCAACATGCTGCTGGCCCGCCAATCCCCCGTGAAACGGTCATCGCTGCCTGTGGTGCGTCCGTAGCCTCGTTGATCGGGTGCGATCACATGAAAGCCAGCCTCGCCCAGCGCTGTGAATTGGTGGCGCCAACTGAAAGCCAACTCAGGGAACCCATGCAATAAAAGCACCACAGGTTGCCCTTGTTGTCCCGCCTCCAAATAATGCATGTGCAAACCATGTGCGGTGTCGGTGTAGCGCGAGTGCACACCGGCAGGCAGCGGCAAAGGTGGCAGAGTTGTCACAGGCATGTCCTCAGCGGCAGGTGCGAATGGGTCATCAGGCCAAAGCCGCCGAGTTGTCAAAGCGCAGGGGCAGTTGCCGCAATCGTTGACCGGTTAAAGCAAACACCGCGTTGGCGATCGCTGGCGCAATCGGCGGTATGCCGGGTTCGCCCACGCCTTGAGGGTGTGCATCGCTTGGCAAGATATGTGTCTCCACCACTGGCGCCTGGTCGATGCGCAACAAAGGGTAATCATGAAAATTGCTTTGCTGCACCTGGCCCTTTTCAAAGCGGATATTGCCCCACAAGGCTGCGCTCAGACCCATCATGACCGACCCTTCCATTTGCTGGGCGATGCTGTCGGGGTTGATGGCTGTGCCGCAATCGATGGCGCAGACCACGCGGTGCACCCGAATCTGGTTGGCGTTGACTGAGACTTCCACCATTTGCGCCACGATCGAGCCAAACGATTCGTGCATGGCCATGCCCCAGGCTCGTCCTTGCTGTTGCAAAGCCATGGTCGCCGAACCCATGCCAGCTTTATCCGCGGCCAATTGCAAAACGCGGGCATGGCGCGGGTGGTTTTTCAACAGCGACAAACGAAACGCCAAGGGGTGTTGTCCGCTGGCATGTGCCACTTCATCGACAAAACTTTCTTTGAAAAACGCCTGGTGTGAATGACCCACTGATCGCCATGAGCCGATGGGGATGGGCAGGTCGATCGCGGTGTGACTGATCTTTGCATGGGGCCATTCATAGGCTTGGTCAAATGCACCTTCTGCCGTTGTTTTGTCAGGGCCAGCACCGGGCATGTCCAGCATGCGGCGAATGAATTGGGGTGCGATGGCTTGGCTGCACGAACGGTTTTGCCATGCAATAACTTGGCCCTGTGCGTCCAGACCTGCTTGGTAACGACTCACACACGCCGGTCGGTAAAAATCGTGTTGCATGTCTTGGCTGCGATCCCACAACATTTGCACGGGGAGGCCTTCGCAGGCCAGTGCGATATGCGCAGCCTGAGCGATGTAGTCCAGCTCCAGTCGACGACCCAAACCGGTGCCCAACAGGGGCAGGTGCAGGCTGACCTTATCCTTGGGGATGCCCAAAATGTCAGCGACCACATGGCGGGCTGCACCGGGGATTTGGCTGGGTGCCCAGACCGTGGCAGCGCCGTCCTTGAACCGCACGGTGCAGTTCATCGGCTCCATGGTGGCGTGTGCCAAGTAAGGGGCACTGTATTCAGCGGTGATGGTTTTGGTCGATGTGCCCAGGAGGGCTTGCTGCACATCCCCTTGCTCGAAATAGGTATGCGCATCCTTGCTGTCCAGCCCTTGGCGCAATGCCTGGTTGATGGACTCACTGCCCCATGCGGCCGCCGCACCCGTGCCCCATTCAGCTCGAACCACACGCAGTGCCTTCATGGCTTGGTAGGTGGACTTGGCCACCACCGCCACACCCCCGCTGGCCCCTTTGGTGGGGGCGAGCGCCACGACTTTTTCAACGCCCGGCATGGCACTGGCTTGGCTGGCATCCATGCTGATGAGTGGTGCGCCGACCTCGGGGTTCATGCGCACAGCGGCAAACAACAAGCCCTCAGGTCGGTAGTCCATACCGTACATGGCAGAGCCATCGACCTTGCTGGTGCCTTCGAGGCGTGGCATGGCTTTGCCAATGAACCTGAATTGATCAGGCGTTTTCAACACGATGTGTTTGGGTGCTGCTTGTGGGGCCGCCAGTGAGGCCAGTTCACCAAAACGGGCGGACTTTCCGCTGCTGTGGCTCACCACACCTGCATTGACTTGGCATTCACTCGCAGACACCTGCCACTGCTGCGCCGCCGCAGACACCAACATGGCCCGCGCACTCGCACCAGCCTCACGCATGGGCAACCAGAGGTCTTTGATGCTAGAGGAGCCGCCCGTGGCCACCAGACCAATTTCACGCATGGCTTTGTGGGTCATGAACTGGGCGAACTGTTTCAGTTTGCCGTGGTCGTCGGGGTGAAAGGGCAGGCCATCGGCAGCGACCACTTGGTTGTTGTAGATGTTGTCAAAGTTGGAGGACTCGAGGGTGATTTGGTCCCAGCGGGCATCGAGTTCGTCCGCCAACAACATCGCCAAACCGGTGAACACCCCTTGCCCCATCTCGGACTTGCTCATCACGATGCTCACCGTGTCGTCCTCTGCGATGCGCACCCAGCCATTGAGGGCGGTCTTGCCATGCTCGGGGGCCAAAGGCGAAGCGGGGTTCAAGCGTTGGCGGGGCGGCAACATGCTCCACCCCACCACCAAAGCACCGGTGCCTGCTGCAATAGCGCCCAATATGTGTCTGCGTTTCATGATGTTTCTCCTGCTGGGGTTTGTCGAAGCTGGCTGCTGTCACCGCTTACGCCCAACCATAACTGGAAAAGACGCGCATTCCCATGGGCAGCAGGCAAGTTACTGGTTCAGCCTGGCTGGCGCTCATCCCAACCATCTTTGCACCTTGTAAGTGCATAAAATGCTTCACGATGGTGCATTTCATAGAATGCACTTTTTAGGTGCATAATGAGTGGCCAAGAAATTGCGGTTGCCTGCATGGAAAAGGGGTATTTTGATCACGAAATCGCCTGGTCTGGCTGCTGAAATCGATCTTTTTGAACTTTCCGGTGGGCGGGGTGTGCGTGGCACAAAAGATGCAAGACAATGTTCATCTCTGATTTTCAAACCAACCTCTCCAGGAGAAATTGATGGCCAAGACCGTCGCCGACGTTATGAAGGACGTCAAGGAACACGAAATCAAGTTTGTTGATTTTCGTTTTACCGATACCCGTGGCAAAGAACAGCACGTGAGTGTGCCCATTTCCCACTTCGATGAAAGCAAATTCACCGACGGCCATGCATTTGACGGTTCATCCATTGCCGGCTGGAAAGGCATCGAAGCCTCTGACATGTTGCTCATGCCAGATGCGAACACCGCATTCTTGGACCCTTTCTTTCAAGAGCCTACCTTGGTTCTGTCTTGCGACGTGCTCGAGCCCGGCGATGGTAAATCCTATGACCGCGACCCACGCTCGATTGCCAAGCGCGCAGAAGCCTATTTGAAATCCTCTGGATTGGGCGACACCGCCTATTTCGGACCAGAGCCAGAGTTCTTCATCTTTGACAACGTGCAGTGGGGCAATGAAATGTCCGGCGCTTTCTTCAAGATCGACGAATACGAAGCCCCATGGAACAGCAGCGCCAAAATCGAAGGCGGTAACCGCGGCCACCGTCCCACCGTCAAGGGCGGCTATTTCCCCGTGCCACCCGTGGACAGCACACAAGACTTGCGTGCTGAAATGGTCATGATCCTCGAAGAAATGGGTATCCCTGTGGAAGTGTTCCACCATGAAGTGGCGGGCGCTGGTCAAAACGAAATCGGCACCAAGTTCAGCACCTTGGTTGAGCGCGCCGACTGGACCCAAAAACTGAAATACGTGGTGTGGAATGTGGCCAATGCCTACGGCAAAACCGCCACCTTCATGCCCAAGCCACTCGTGGGCGACAACGGTTCAGGCATGCACGTTCACCAGTCCATCTGGAAGGATGGCAAAAACCTGTTCGCGGGCAAAGGCTATGCTGGTTTGAGCGACACCGCCTTGTTCTACATCGGCGGCATCATCAAACACGCACGCGCACTCAACGCGATCACCAATCCCACCACCAACAGCTACAAGCGTTTGGTGCCAGGCTTCGAAGCCCCTGTGAAGTTGGCTTATTCCAGTCGCAACCGTTCTGCATCGATCCGCATCCCTCACGTTGCGTCAGACAAAGGCCGTCGCATCGAAGCACGTTTCCCTGACCCCATGGCCAACCCCTACCTGTGCTTTTCAGCCCTGTTGATGGCTGGTTTGGACGGCATCGAGAACAAGATCCACCCCGGTGAAGCAGCGACCAAAGACCTGTACCACTTGCCCCCAGAGGAGGACGCATTGGTCCCAACCGTGTGCCACAGCTTGGACCAAGCTTTGGAGCACTTGGACAAAGGCCGTGCCTTCTTGACCAAAGGTGGCGTGTTCACGGACAGCATGATCGATGCCTACATCGACCTCAAAATGCAAGAAGTCACCCGCTTCCGTCAGGCGGTTCACCCTGTCGAATACGACATGTACTACTCACTCTGAGCCTCGGCTTGGGACACACGTGCAAGGCAGTCCTGTCTTGTGCGCCAAGGGCGGCCTTCTGGCCGCCCTTTTTTCTGAGATGTGAATTCAACGAGGACAGGCGGACATGAAGCATATTTGGTTGATGGCATTTTTGGGTACCGTGGGTTGGGCAACCGCACAAACCAATACGAATTCGGTTTGGCGTTGCGGCAACGAATACACCAACCTACCGATTGCGGGCATGGCCTGCACACGCGTGCCTGTTCAGTCTGATGTCATCAGCACCCAACCGCGCACATTCCGCGCGGTGCCACAGACCAGTCCAGCCATGCCCAACACCACAGTCGTGGTTCCGGTGCCGCCGCTCAAGGATATCGGCCAACAACGCACCAGAGACCAATACGCCAGAGACCAACACGCCCAAAAAATTCTCTTGGATGAATTGAAAAAGTTGCAACAGCGTTGTCAGCTGCTGGCCCCTCAAAGCACGGAATGGATGCGTTGTCAGGCCGATGAGGCCGCGTTGCGCCGCGAATTGGCGCGGTTGCCCTGAGTTGCAACATGCCTGAAAACCGATTCGCTGCTTTTGACCAATTGGCCACCTTGGTCTTGGTGGTCAAAGCCGACAACCGTGTTTTGTTTGCCAATGCTTCTTTTGAAGATGTCATGGGCTTGTCACGTCGCAGTGTCCATGATGCAGATGCGCCGAGCTTGTTTGTGAATGAAGCCAGTCTGTTGCAAGCCATGGAAGGCGCCAGACGACATGACTTTTCAGCCTTGCGTTTTGATGATCAACTCAAACGCCCCGGCGCAGAGGCGTTTGCGGTTCATGTGTTGGTGACCGCCAGCGATCAACCGGATGAGGTGTTGATCGAACTGTTGCCCCAAGAAACCCAGAGCCGGCAAGACCGAGAGGAAAGACAGTTGGAGCATGCCCAGGCCAACAAAGAGCTGATTCGCAACCTCGCGCATGAGATCAAAAACCCCTTGGGCGGTATTCGAGGTGCGGCGCAACTGTTGCAGCTTGAGCTTGACACCCGCAGCGACCTGACCGAGTACACCCAGGTGATCGTGCGCGAAGCCGATCGCTTGCAAACCCTGGTAGAACGGTTACTTGCTCCCCACCGACGGCCCCATGTTGTGGGAAATGTCAATATCCATGAGGTGTGTGAACGTGTTCGCACCCTGATCCTGGCTGAGTTTCCCAAGGGCTTGCGGGTGCGTCGTGACTACGACATTTCCTTGCCGGAGTTTCGCGGTGATGTTGAACAGCTGATTCAGGCGGTGCTCAATATCGCGCACAACGCGGCGCAAGCGCTGATGGACAGGGTGTCAGTGGGAGACGCTGAAATCATTTTGTCTACCCGCATCGCACGCCAAGTGACTTTCGTGAAACAGCGCTTCAGATTGGCACTGGAATTGCACGTCATTGACAACGGACCTGGTATCCCGGAAGAAATCAAAGACCGTTTGTTTCATCCCTTGATATCTGGCCGCGATGGCGGCTCGGGCTTGGGTTTGAACTTGGCGCAGACCTTTGTGCAACAGCACCAAGGTTTGATCGAATGTGACAGTCAACCTGGGCGCACGGATTTCAAAATTTTGATTCCCTTGCATTGAAAAACGCATGAGCGAGATGCACAAGACAAAAGGCGGAGTATTGTGATGAAACCGATTTGGATCGTAGATGATGACCAGTCGATCCGTTTTGTGCTGGAAAAGGCTTTGATGCGCGAAGGCTTGCCTACCCGAAGCTTCACCCATCCGCGTGAAGTGGTGCAAGCCTTAGACAACCTGACCGATGAACACAGCCCGCAGGTATTGGTCAGCGACATTCGGATGCCTGGGGGATCTGGATTGGATTTGCTAGCCCAAGTCAAAGAACGAATGCCGGGCCTACCGGTCATCATCATGACCGCTTATTCTGATTTGGACAGCGCGGTGTCTGCGTTCCAAGGCGGTGCGTTTGAGTACCTGCCCAAGCCCTTCGATTTGACCAAGGCCATCGAACTGATTCGCCGTGCGGTGGAAGAAAGCCAGCGCGAGGCGGTGGGCGTGGTGGATGTGGACAGCACGCCTGAAATGCTGGGTCAAGCGCCTGCCATGCAAGACGTGTTCCGTGCGATTGGTCGCTTGAGCCAAAGCAATGTCACCGTGATGATCACTGGTGAATCGGGTTCGGGCAAAGAGTTGGTCGCTCGTGCACTCCACAAGCATTCCCAGCGCGTCCGTGGTCCTTTTGTGGCGATCAATACAGCTGCGATTCCCAAGGATTTGCTCGAAAGTGAACTCTTCGGCCATGAGCGTGGGGCTTTTACAGGCGCACAAGCCATGCGCCGTGGGCGTTTTGAGCAAGCCAATGGCGGCACATTGTTTTTGGACGAAATTGGGGATATGCCATTCGACTTGCAAACCCGATTGCTGCGTGTCTTGAGCGATGGAAGCTTTTACCGTGTGGGAGGTCATAGCGCGATCAAATCGAATGTACGCGTGATTGCAGCTACTCACCAAGATTTGGAACAGCGGGTCAAGGAAGGCATTTTTCGCGAAGACTTGTTTCACCGCTTGAACGTCATTCGTTTGCGCCTGCCACCCCTGCGCGAGCGCCATGAAGACATTCCTGTGTTGACTCGCCATTTTTTACAGCACAGTGCGCAGCAGCTCGGTGTGGAGGCCAAGCGGATTTCGGAATCGGCTATGGAGCTGCTGCAAAAGTTTGCTTTTCCCGGCAATGTGCGCCAGTTGGAAAACATTTGTCATTGGCTCACCGTGATGGCACCTGCGCAAGCGATTGAAGTCAAAGATTTGCCACCTGAGATGTTGCAACCTGTCGACTTGGACACCTTTGCCGACCATGCAGCTCACAGCCCGCTGGTCGTCCGATTCGTTAAAGGCATTGAGGGGTATGGCCATGCCGGGACCAACCCACCCATCCTGCCAAGTGCATCTGGCGAAGATTGGCAAGGGGGGTTAGAAGCCCAGGCCATGGCCTTGTTGACAGCCGGACGCAACGATGTCTGGGAGGCGTTGACCAAGCGGTTTGAGGCCACCTTGATTCAAACCGCGCTGGCCCACACCCGTGGTCGACGCATCGATGCCGCACACAAGCTGGGCATTGGTCGCAACACCATCACCCGGAAAATCCAAGAGCTTGGTTTGGAATAAACGCTCACAGCCAGATGGTGTGATGTTGCCGCTCAAGCCAGTGTGACCACGACTGGCGTGTGGTCACTGGGGCGTTCGTTTTTGCGAGGCAGTTTGTCAATCACGCATGCCGTGGTGATGGGTTTGAGCAGATCGGAGACCAAAACATGGTCGATTCGCAACCCCCGGTTTCTTCTGAAGGCAAAGTCGCGGTAATCCCACCAGGAATAACTTTTCGGGGCCTGCTCAAACAACCGGAAAGCATCGTGCAGGCCCAAATCCAGCAAGGCTTTGAAGTGGGCGCGTTCTGCGTCGGTGCAATGAATGGTCCCAGCCAATGCGACCGGGTCCCAAACATCCTGGTCATCCCAGGTGATGTTGTAGTCCCCCATCAATACAAGCTTGGGGTGTCGTTTGAGCTCGTCTTCGATGAAGGTTCGCAGCGCAGTCAGCCATGCCATTTTGTAGGTAAATTTGTCGCTGTCAGGTGCTTGCCCATTGGGAAAATAGGCACCCACCACCCGCACGCCATGGACCGTTGCGGTGATGACGCGTGCCATGTCGTCAGCGAAACCGGGGATGTTGTGCACCACATCTTCTAACGCGTGTGTGGCAATCAATGCCACACCGTTGTAGGTTTTTTGTCCAAAAAAAACCACTTGGTAACCCGCCGCTTCAATCTCAGCGACAGGGAATTTATCGTCGGTGGTTTTGGTTTCTTGCAAGGCCAGCACATCCACACCGCCGTGTTCGTTTTGTGCTGACAACCAATCCAACACTTGCGGTAGCCGAACGGTGAGCGAATTGACGTTCCAGGTGGCGAGTTTCATGGTTGGCGCTCCAAAGTCACCAGGCTGTAGCCCATACCTTGTGCCGAGGTGTGGGATGTTCGGCTGAGCTCATGCCAGTCTGTGCCGAGCGCAGGTGCAAACGCATCCCCCTCAAACTCTGCATGGATTTCAGTGACCACCACTTGGCTGGCCAAGGGCAAAGCCTGGGCATAAATTTGAGCGCCACCGATGATCCACACCAACTGATTGGCAGGGAATAAAGCCAGTGCTGCCTGCACCGAATTCACCACTTCAGCACCCTCAGCAGCGTAGTCGGACTGGCGTGACACCACCACATTGCGACGACCTGGCAGCGGTCTGAACGCAGCAGGGATCGATTCCCAAGTCACGCGCCCCATCACCACTGGTTGGCCCAGGGTGGTGCGTTTGAAATGCGCCAAATCTTCAGGCAAATGCCATGGCATGGTGCCATGGTGGCCAATGACGTTGTTGCGAGCGCGGGCGTAAATCAGATGCAGTGGCATGGCTGTTAAACCGCAACCGGCGCCTTGATGGCGGGGTGGCATTGGTAGTCACGCACCTCGAAGTCTTCAAACTGGTAGTCGAAGATCGAGTCGGGGCGGCGCTTGATGTGCAATGTGGGCGCGGGGAAGGGCGAGCGCGTCAGTTGCAACTCAACTTGCTCGTGGTGGTTGCTGTAGATATGGCAGTCGCCGCCAGTCCAGATGAATTCGCCCACCTCCAAGTCACATTGCTGCGCCACCATGTGGGTGAGCAGCGCGTAGCTGGCAATGTTGAACGGCACGCCCAAGAAAATATCCGCACTGCGTTGGTAAAGCTGACAACTCAGTTGGCCCTTGCCGCCGGGTTGGGTGGGTGGTGCCACATAAAACTGAAAGAAAGCGTGGCAGGGCATCAGCGCCATCTTGGAGAGGTCGGCCACATTCCAAGCGCTCACGATGATGCGGCGCGAGTCGGGGTTGGTTGTCAGGGTGTTGATGACCTCCGTGATTTGGTCGATCTGTCCACCTTCAGGCGTTGGCCAACTGCGCCACTGCACACCGTAGACCGGCCCCAATTCACCGTCTTCACGCGCCCACTCGTCCCAAATGGTGCAGCCACGTTCGGTCAGCCAGTTGTTGTTGCTGGACCCGGTGAGAAACCACAGTAACTCAACGATGATGGATTTGAGGTGAACCTTTTTGGTGGTGACCAGTGGAAAACCTTGGCGCAAATCAAAGCGCATTTGATGGCCAAACACGCTGCGCGTACCGGTGCCAGTGCGGTCTGATTTTTCAACACCATGGGTGTAGACATGGCGCATGAAATCTTCATAAGGTGTCGGTATGGGATGAGGGTGGGTTGGCAAGCTCATGGGCAAGAGTTTAGAGCGTCTGGCAACCAAGATTCGCGCAGGCCGCGGGCCAGGCAAACCCAAGACCCTTACTGGGGCAAGGCCCTTTCAATGGCCTCACCCAGTTCAATCACCGCCAGTGCGTAGTAGCTGCTGCGGTTGTAGCGGGTCACCACGAAGAAGTTGTCGGTGCCTGCCACATAGCTGGGTGGTTCCCCACCGTTATGCAATTCAACCAATGCCAAGGCCCCGCTGAACTGCCGACCTGCTTGGGACAGTCCCACCTTCTTTTCAAGCAGATGGTCCACCGACCAGGAGGGCACAATATCAGGTGCCAGCAAAGCGTTCAATTCACCGACATCGGCCTGAACATCCACCTCGAAATGCGTGGGCATGCCGGTTTGCCAGCCATAGGCTTGAAAATAATGCGCAATCGAGCCAATCGCGTCAGCTGGACTCTGGGTCAAGTTGATCTGGCCATCTCGGTCAAAGTCGACCGCGAATTTATCGATGCTCGAAGGCATGAACTGGGGCCACCCGCTGGCACCAGCGTAACTGCCCAGTTGGTTTTTCAGACTGGGGTTTTTCCAGCGTTGTTGCAGGAAATAGCCCAGTTCATTTTTGAAAAATGCACGACGCTCCTCGGCTTGTCGGTGTTCTGGTGGAAAAGACAGGCTGAGTGTGGCCAACACATCCAGCACCTTGAATTGCCCTTGATGCTGACCAAAGTAAGTCTCTACACCCAAAATGCCCACAATGTATTGAGCAGGTACGCCATAGGTTCGCTCTGCGCGGGCAAGCGTC
>Ga0247831_1004260_pt1 | contig 19434 bp, 18 predicted proteins | sample LaCruzMarch2015__9_FD_192406 | JGI IMG/M metagenome (GOLD analysis project Ga0247831, IMG submission 192406) | Freshwater microbial communities from meromictic Lake La Cruz, Castile-La Mancha, Spain - LaCruzMarch2015_1m | ecosystem: Environmental > Aquatic > Freshwater > Lake | place: Spain... | reverse complement strand
CATTACTATTCCCACTCCCAGTCCCTCCGGGTGTACTACTACTACTATTACCAGGAGTAGTACTTCCAAGTCGTGGCGTGGCCGTGCTACTGCTGCTGCTGTTGGGTGGGTTGGCCATACTACTTCCGGGTAAAAACTCGGCACGATGGATCACGCCAATTAATTTGCGCTCGCCCGTGGCAGGATGGTACGCCAATACCTTGACCCGCACACCACGCTTTACACGCGGTGAGGGAAAATCGAGTGGTCGTGTGGGGCAATGTCCAAGTGGATCAGATTTACTTTTGCTACATAACTCGTGATAGGTCACTTGTGCATGTGATGCCGGTTGCGGATGGTACTGACTTATATCGTTGTTGCTGCTTTTGTCGGCGGAACAATATTTTGCATCGACAACGCCGCAAGACGATGACGTATCCATCATGCTCGGAAGACTGCACACACTAGATATAGGATCCCGAGATAAGAGTACAGCTAGTACAGGCGAGTAGCGGCGACCCCTTATGCACGATCGAGCAGGATCGAGCGCAAATTATTGTGTGCGGCGAAAATCTCAATGCTCTTGGCGGAATACGCTTTCTGATTATTGGAAAAGAAAAGTTACGATACATTTACTTCGTAGGTATGTGAAATGAGTAGGTAGAATCTACTTAAAGAGACATTCGTATCTCGCCCTAATAATAAGCTGTCCCGTCATTGCTGGACGCGTGCTTGCGCGTGCTGGACGTGTGGCTCATTGCTCACTCCCATGGGAAACATGATGTTGGTCACCGACGTTGGCAACACTTGCGCCACCACCAACGATGGTAGTGGTAGCACACTATCCGTCATTTATAGTATTATATTGGGTGACGATGCTGCTGCGAGTAAAGCCATTTCGTTACTTATAGTGTCCACCATCACACTAATTGTCATTGCGTTTCACTTCGTAAATAAGGATTGGCACATACTGCGAGACTTTCGTCTTACGCTTGAGGGATTCATTGACCGTGTTCCCAATCTTGCCACGGCCGTTGAAGTACCTTCATTGGTAGTCATCGCTGACGCCGAGGAGGAAGAGGGCGGTGCAAAGACTACGGCAGGGCCAGCGCCAGCGTCGTTGGCACTCATTGACCCCGCCGATCCAACAACGGTACGTTGCTTCTCGCCTGCCACACTCGAACAACTTGGTACTGTACCGAACTTATCAGCGCAGCAAGTATCTGAATTAGCACTACGAGCAAAGACCGCACAGCGTTCGTGGTCGGTAACAACCTACCCCCAACGTCGACGTGTATTACGTACCCTCCAACGCTACATTGTATCAAACATTGATGAGATATGTCAACTATGTGTCCAAGATTCAGGAAAGACACAGGTAGATGCACTATTGGGCGAGATACTAACCACGTGTGAAAAGATACGTACGCTACTGCATCATGGTGAAACATGGCTCGTCAATGACTACCGGCCCGTCAATCCCATGATGCTTCATAAAACTGCCTACGTGCAGTATGTCCCGCTGGGCGTGCTCGGGATTATCGCACCGTGGAATTATCCATTCCATAATATGTTAAATCACGTCCTGTCGGGGATATTTAGTGGCAATGGGGTATTAACGAAGTGTTCGGAACATACCTCCTACGGCTCGGTCTACTTTCACAATATCTGTCGTGCGGCATTGGAAATTAATGGACACGATCCGGAGTTACTCCAGCTTTGTACGGGCGTGGCCGAGACGGGACGTGCGCTCGTGGAATGTCCGCATGTTGATAAAATATTCTTCACGGGAAGTCCGGACGTTGGACGGCGTGTCATGGCCGGGTGTGCGCCGAATCTAAAACCGGTCGTACTGGAATTGGGAGGTAAAGATGCCATGGTATTCGTGGATGATGTGAAACTCGATGCTGTCATACCATGGGCCATGAGAGGATGTTTTCAAAATTCTGGTCAGAATTGTTGTGGCGTCGAACGATTATTTGTGTATGAGAGTATAGTTACCGACTTTATTGCCGCGATAGTTGAGAAGGTATCAGCATTACGACAGGCTGATCCATTAAGCAGCAACCTCGTTGATTGTGGTGCCATGGTCATGGATGCACAGTGTACACTTATTCAATCACTTGTGGATGATGCCGTAACGAAAGGTGCCACTGTACACTGTGGTGGGAAACGTAATTTGTCGAAGGGGGGACAATTCTATGAACCAACATTGCTAAGTGGAGTTACATCCAACATGAGAATTTGGAAAGAGGAAGTCTTTGGTCCGATCATGTGTGTCGTCACTGTCCAGGGTGATAATGATGAAACTTGTGTCCAACTGGTCAATGACTGTCCATTTGGGTTGGGGTCGTCAGTATATTCCGCCAACCCTGCACGTGCCCTTGCGATTGGATCACAATTCAATACGGGTATGTTCACGGCCAATGACTTTGGTGTGAACTATCTCATCCAATCATTGCCCTTTGGTGGTGTGAAGGAATCAGGTTTTGGACGCTTCGCTGGTCCCGAGGGATTGAGAGCGTGCTGCTTGGAACGGTCGATAGTCGTTGATCGTATTCCAGGGGTTAGGACAAGTATCCCCGGTGCTATCGACTACCCGATGAATACAAAGCAAGGTATGGGTTTTGGTAAAGGACTTGTCAAATTGTTCTATGGCGACAGTCTCTGGATGAAGTTGAAAGGCATTGTAGATTTGATCAAGCATGGCTAATGTTTTTTTTCCTACTTAAAAGCAATGTGATTTAATTCTTATGTGTATGTTATATTTATTCATTTCTGATGGTCCAGCGCCAATAAATACATTTCACTGGATTCCTTTCGGCTAGACTTAGGTTTGAGGATATGAATTGATCCAAATGCACGTCTTGACGCGTCCATTAAGTCTGCTTCATTCTCTTTTCCACAGGAGAAGAATTTACATAGAAATGCACCTCCCTTTTTCAATATCCCCTGCCCATTCTCCTTGGTGGACGATGAGGTATATGATGAATCAAAACATGCACTCCCTGCTGCGAATGCTAGTGCTCGCTCGCATAAGTCCATAGTACGAATGGCATCAGTGTCTGAATCACCCGTGAAGTTTGCGGCCATATCGCTTAGTACGAGATTGGGTCGTCGAGGAACAATGTCATGAGATCCATCCCCAGTTCTATCAGTGTAGTGGATGAATGCATCCAAGATACGTTCTCGTGTATGCGACATTGTAAAGTCTCCTTGTATGAATTGAAAATTCGAATGCATGTTGGCACATATCTTTGTGGTAATATCACTACTATTTGCATTAAGTGTCTCGTCTAGCGATAGCAAATCGACTGCTACAATGGCACCACCGAGATTGTATTGTAATTGTGTAGACGCATACAAACTCCACCCGCCTGGAGCCGCACCTAGGTCCAGTATCAATGCATCAGATTCGATAAATGTTCTTTGAATTGTTGTTTGTACCTTCGTCCTTCTCTTCTCATCGAGTTTCGCCAGCAGATTAGGATAATAGAATTCATTAATTTCCTGTAACTTGAAGGATGATCTACTTGGTAGACCTTGATCTTTCGCCATTCCAACATATGGGTCTTTTCTTTGTCTTTCAAGCCACCTATTCGACGATTGACTTTGGGAATGCTTACCCCGGACCAACAACATCAATGGTTGCATTCGAGGCGAGCAGCAAGAGATGCTACATCTAGGTGCTAACTTTGATATCATAATCTCCCAAGAGATGAATGCTTCTAGTGATATGGCGGGACGAGCACCACTCCACCTACCACGGAACCCTACCACTCCACCTGTCCTCCTCACCCCTCCCTGTGCCTCACGATGAGCGCCTTCGTCTTCTCCGGGATGGCCTTCCATCGCTTCGGTCGCGGCGGAGGCATATCATCATCATTTTCACGGCAAAGATCTCGCTGCGATAGTATCGCATCATCGTTGTCGACGTCGTCCTTGTCGTCATCGACTTGTGCTGATCCGCCAGAACGAATAATCGACGATGATAACAACCACGACGACGACGACGTCGAACGAAACAATAAGAAGAGTAAGCTATCATCTATCCGGGCACGTAATGCAATAAAACTCCTCCCATCCTACCTCGTCGATGCACGATCTGTTACCCGATACTCCCCCTCGACGCCCGATGGTGCACTCCAACTAGGCGTGGCCGAAAATAGACTATGTGAAAATGTAGTCGGGGGGTTAGTTGGGATTGCCGAGAGCGGTTGGATATCCTCGGATGAAAAATTTGTCACGGCCGGTGGGATGAAACTAACCGACGTGCTAGGACGATTGGCTTCGAGCTGTGTATGTCCATCGGATGATAATGACAATGACCAGAAAGCGATGACGACAACGAGGGATGTATTCGAAAGGGAAATGATATACTACCAACCAACACACGGTATGCCCAGTACACGTAAGGCGATGGCAAAGTACCTACACAGACTACTACTATCATCATCTACGTTGAACAAATCATCGTCATTTATTCCGGACAACATCGTGCTCGGGGCGGGATGTAATGCAGTACTTGAGAATTTATGTATGGTACTTACCGACCCAGGTGAGGCCGTGCTCATACCCACACCGTACTATGCAGCATTTGAGTTTGATTTGGCCGCTAGGGCAGGATGTCATATCGTACCAGTCAACGCCTCAACGACAACATTGTCGTGTGGGGATCCCAACATGCCTGAGTTTTATTACCCACGTGCATCATCGCTGGATGACGCCTACATTCGAGCGATGGACGAGACTGGGCGTCCGCCTAGGGTGCTCCTCATTAGTCATCCAAACAATCCATTGGGGATATGCTACCCACCCCATGTAGTACAAGAGTGTATTGATTGGTGTCGAGGGAGAGAGGTACATTTAATATCGGATGAGATATACGCAGGATCAGTATATAGGGAGAAATGTGCTGACGAGCGACCAACATTTGTCAGCGCCATGGCGCTAGGCGGTGCACAAGATTCCGCACTTGACCCACCAGGCATCGGCCTTGGACCGTACATACATCTTGTATACGCCCTCTCGAAGGACTTTGCACTCTCGGGATTGCGAGTGGGTGTGGTATATACCGAGAATGATGAAATACTACTGCCACTACAAAAGCTTAATGATTTATGTCAGATATCAAGTCAGACACAACTCCTTGTTGAGCGCATGCTACACGCTAATGCTGTTATGGTCATCGACGATGAGGCCAAACAAAATGGGGGATATGATACATCGCAAAAACTCACAGATGTCTACTTGAAAGCAAATTGTGACAATATCCGTGCTCGTTATGATACATTACATTCATACCTAGATGATATTGGCGTGCCTTACTTACAAGCTGATTCAGGATTGTTCGTTTGGATGGACCTGCGTGAATTCCTACCGTCAGTAACTGATGCATCATTGAACGAATCCATGGAACATTCTGAACGTCAACTTTACCTTATGTTGATGAATGAGTATGGACTATTGTTTACTCCAGGGATGAGCATGAGGAATGAACATGCAGGATTCTTTCGTTTCGTTTTCACTGCCGCGAGTGAGGAAGAGTTTGAGTTGGGATTGATCCGTCTTAGAAGATTTGTCCTTGACATGAGAGGAGGCAAGATGTAAATTAATATGTTTTATAACTTATGCCCATTACGATACAAGTTGAAGATCTTTGTCGGTTCGTTAGCAACGATTGTGACCCTTGATTGTGGGTAGCAGCAACCCTCATTTTCAATCCAATGGAGTGGGTCCCATCTCACAAAAAGTGGCGGCCCGTAAGAAAGACCATTAGCCGCCCTCAAAACACAAGAGAAAACTGCAGAGATCATGGTGGACCGTCCACCCGCCTCATCATTTATAATCGGCCGCCATTCTGAGTGGCCGCCGCGACACGCGTTGCAATCATCATTATCAGCGGACTCGGGGGACTCGTTCTGTGGCGGCGATTGTTCAACAATGAAAATGACCACTTTTTAAGCAGAAAATGGGTGCAATGAAAATGACCACATTCGATGCCTCATTCATTCACGAACTGCACGGCTGAAAATGGGATCGACGTCGATTGCACTGTCAAAGATTCCATGTTATTATTAATCAACACAAGAGCTAACTCTAACTCCAACAACATGATCCTCACGAGGTTTGGCTGCTTGGCGCTGAGCCTCTTCTTCCTCGCTTCGGTTTCATTTCTCGTGAATACGGCGACGGGTAGCAACGATGCAAACGAGCCACAGATCCATCGTGCTCTACAGGTGTCAACTCGGAAGCCAACAACATCAAGACCAACGCGACGCCCAACAAACAGACCTACAACTCGGAAGCCAACTCTCCCTCCGACGTCAAGCAAACCATCAACACGGAAGCCAACAACATCAAGACCAACTCGACGCCCAACAAACAGACCTACAACTCGGAAGCCAACTCTCCCTCCGACGACACGCAAACCATCAACACGGAAGCCAACAACATCAAGACCAACGGCTGCTCCCTCGGTAAGTACCAGGCTGGTGATGTTCATAATTTAATGGATAATGAACTACCGCTCTCACATAATTTGCTTTGTGTGAATCTTTTTTTGCAGACTGCTGAAGGTTCAGTCATAGGCGCAATCAATGTACCGATTATCCCAAGAACTAATGCACATGTTACTGTTAAACTGCCGCCGAGCATGTCAAATCAATTGATAACCATGTCCCAAGTGTCATCCGATAATGATGATGAAGTTCCAGTGGTAAGTGACATGCATGCTCAATTTCGCCATCTAAATCTTTCATGTTAATTTCAATTCACATTTGGACTCATCTCTTGTGCCAGACGCGGAGCTACGATGGACTTCCATTCGAAACACTCTATCCCTTGCTTTTGCCAGTCAATTGCAGTGCTGGAACATGCACCGTCGTGCTCCCGCCGAAGGGAGAGTATGTCACGCACTACATTCTCAAGCAATATGACCCTCCTGCGAAGACGGCTGCTCAAAAGTGGGCAAAATTGCTATTGCAAGGTTCATATGGCCCTACCCAGACTTCTCTTAGCGAATCCATGAGTATGTCGTCTGCGGCGGCATGGGTACGAGATCAGATGAACAAGCCTGCCTCGCTCTTACGTGCTCACTATCGTCAACGTGCAAATGCTCATATTCGCAATGACCATTACCAACACGGTACACGTCTCGCTTGTGAGCCAGGTAGCCGCTGGAATAGGCACGCCTTTAACCGATGGCGTGATGTTGGGAAGACAATTGTTGAAGAGCCTACGGGACGTGCCACGTGGTTTCTCAAAGTTGACGGAATTGTTCGGACCGAAGTAGCAACGCGGCCTTCGCAATCTTTGTCTTCGTCATATGTCATTTGTCGCAACGGTGGAGAGACATCGCGTCCGATATCTAGCTTCGCTGAAGCGCCAGGAGGAATCAAGGGAAAGTTGTTTGTTGCCCCTACCTCTACTGCGTGCCAGGACATGATGATGATCACAACTGTCGACATGCCAAGTGTGTTTTTCCATACCCAAGGAACCATCCCCACTGTAAACCTTGTGAGCTTGAACGATCCCAACGTAATCCAAGATAAGATACTTCAAAGTATTGTCCTACCGAGTACGTGCAATAACTTCAAACGGACATGGCCCAACTTTGTCAAGGATAGTGCAACGGGGCTTTACTTTGTCGAAGATCGTCGAGTTGAGTTGCTTGATAATACTAATGGAACGGCCACTAAGAAGAAACGCTTGCTAGACGGCCAATGTCCTCAAGCAGAGAAGACTTTTGTGAACGAAGATTTGTGTGTCGTGAGGACGGATTGCGCTGCCCCAGCTTTCTCTGGAGACTTTGTGCTCAATGCAACCAATATTCGCAAGTTTTACGAAGTCGATGGTAAATATGTTTATCGTATTCAGAACCTACCCATCGTCGACACACCATCACCTTGTACCAAAAGTAGTAGCCGCTTTGTGAGGAAGACTGACACTGCTGGATGTACGTCAGACAGCAGTGGCTCATTTCCAACGATTCGAACTGCATTAGAGAATTTCCTCAACAACGTACCCGTTGGTGACCGAGGAACCAAGCGAGTAGTCGACTTGCCAGAGACACCATGGGACGTAAATCAGCGCTGCACCGACTCGAGTAATACAGCAACAGGAAAGTCTTTTACTGTGACGTTGCCTGGTGGTGGTCTGAGTTGCTGGACCCACAGCTATCCTTGGGAATGGTCAGTATTAGTTATGAACAACTGGGTCCTCAACCATCCTGGGAATCCTAGTAAATTCCGCGCCTCGAAGGTTAATCCAATAGCCGAATCTGCCGACCGTGACCCAAATTTGGGTAATCTTGAGAGTTCCGTTACAATAAGCTATCCTTCGTGGCATAATGATAACTTCCACAACAATCGTTGGCAATTCGATGTCGATCGTATTGGCAATTGGGGAGATAAGTAAGTCAATCGTTTGTATTCTGGATTGTACCAATTCTATGTTTCTAAACACATTGCTTTGTCCATTAGGATTCTGTTCAATTCTCTTCCGGATTCGGCTAGTTCTGCTAACGTTGTGATTAGTCTTGGGGGTGCAGTTGTAGAGGAAAGCAGGAAGATTATTGAAGTATGTGGGTCCCCAGGTGAGGTTTCCAACGATCCTCAATTAGGTCATCAGTATCTACTACAAAAGTATGATGACGCAGATGAAAAATATCCTGATGATCTTGAGCAAGACCACGCTCGATGGGTTTCGAGTAAAATCGTTTGGACTACCGTCACGTTGACTGCCCCAGATCAATTGCGACAACGAGTGGCCCATGCATTAGCAAGCATTTTCGTGGTGACTGAGCAAGATATCAGCTTTGAAAACGTCGCAGAGCCTTGGGGAGCTTACTACGACATCTTTGTGCGTGGTGCCTTCGGCTCTTCTTTCTTCAAAATGTTGAAAGAGGTTGCGTTTTCTCCGCTCATGGGGTAAGCATCACCATTCAAGTCTTCCTTGGTCCCATCAATTGCATTTCTAATACGATGTTGTTTAATTCTCAGGTTCATGCTCACGTACGAGGGATCAAAATCCCAGGCCTATCATCAGGAAAAAAGTGGAGTTGGCCTGTCACCAGACGAGAATTTTGCACGGGAGATAATGCAGCTCTTTTCCATTGGACTTTTCATGCTCAATCCGGATGGCACACGTAAGATCGACCCCGTATCTGGGCAGCCAATCCCAACTTACACCAATGAGGATATTATTAACTTCTCTCGTGGATGGACCAATTTCAAACGAAGGGAGAAGGAACGAGATAATATTGAAGCGGAATGGGATTTGGTAAGTAGCAGATTTGTTTTGATGTGGTGAGTTTAACCACGACCATAGTACTTACAATCTGTATGTTTTTACCATTGTAGAGTTGGATGGTAAACACAATCGATCCAATGCATTTGCCTACATCTGACGGAAGAGGTGAGCCAGCTTTTCTTATTGTTCATGAGCTGTTTTGCAACTGCTTGAACTACCACTAATCTACTTGTCATTCTGCAGATGTCTTTCCTAAGCAATCCCTTTCAGTGGATGGCAAAAGAAGTCATATTGGCGATCAGCGGCTCCCGAGATGTGACGCGTTGCCTGCAAAGGCTTGGTTGCGTAAAGGAGCAGTATGGCAGTTCAGAGAAAATTCACAGTCTATAATGGGGAAGCAGGATCCTGAATGGTGGACAAGTCCTGAAGATTGGTCACCTCGAATGATTCTAGACCGTGACACGTCAAATCTTTACAAGAAACTGTGCAACAAGAACATTCAAACTGGTAAATGTCAGTTTCGATCGACTGTTGTTCTTGATGAGGATATTGCTTGTGTTGGAACGTGTAGAGCTACACAAGCAAAGTGGGATGGTCCTATCCCAGCCTCGTGCGAGTGCAGTGTAGACGAGCCAAGGACAGTCCGTATTGATCATTCAACTGCTATAGGTGAGCCATGTCCAACATCTTATACTTCCTACTACTCTATTTAGACTCGGTCCTCAACATTTTTTTAGCTCCTGTTTGGTATGAGTATGTACGGACACCCTGTATTCAGATGGCGTTTCCTGAATCTAGCAATATGAGGACTGTCAAGGAGATAGGCGGGTCACCGTATGGAAACAAGGCTATGTGCGCCGACGCTCGTTTTGCCGTTGCTGGGACTACGTGCTGCGATTCCAAAGGCACCCCCCTAAATATCTGCATCTTCAGGGGAGAAAGAACCACGTTCAATACCGCAAGTGATCGTTGCACCGCATATGGGACTGGCTATTCAACCTGTGCTTGGAACACGGTATCACCGAACTGGGATTGTGGTACTGATGTTGATTACAATGATTGGTCGTCACACACGTCTGTAGGAATGAGATTTTCGTGGACATCGTCAACCTGCTCAATGAAAGTGCAAATTGATCCAGATGGTCACGTTGCAATGATTCACTCTGGTGAGTTTGGTATTCGTGTTGTTGTTTCAAGACTTGCCATGGTCAATTTGTTCGAAGGTGCCACTGGTCTCATCTTTTGTTTTTCACCCGTAATTATCGATCGTCAGTTGGTACCAACACTGTTAAGGAACGAGTTGCGGTCGATGTAGGGACATACTTTGGTGTATTCTGGGATTCTGGTTCTTATCCCAAAGCAAGTTCGTTATGTGGTGGAATCGCAACATGTCAAGTTCGCAGTGACTCTACCTGCCTCTGTGATACGACTGTTCAAACAGTTGCAGTTTTTGATGGGTCTTTTAAGCCTACAGTTGAACAGCTTTTGTCGCAGCTTCATATCGGATCCATTGATCCAAGTCTTCTTAGCGCAAAGTATTCCAAGTGTCCTACCCAAATATGCAGTAATCAGACAGAGTATGAAATTTGGATCATATACCAGGTCACTAATTTTGCTTCTGCCTTCGACGCAGGCACTATCTTTAAGCTGACTGACCCTATGACAGGTGAAGGGTTATTTCTTTCTAATACCAAGTCAACTGTTAGTGTTGGCGGTGGCATGTCATTCCGTAATCCACCTATGTTTAACTCGCCTGTTGATCCAACCCAGAACCAGGCCTTGCTTGAAACTGATGAAATCATTCGAACATATGTCCGGCATCCCAACACGGGTGAGTTGCAACTAATCAGAGCTTCCATACTTACACGCCTCTTGTATTTTGTAATGAATAATTGTACTAATACCCTTGTCTGTCCGCATTCATTATACAACAGCTCCATTCATTGCAACTAAGCTGATACAAAATCTTGTCACGTCAAACCCAAGTCCTCGATATGTTAAAATTGCTGCTGATGCATTCAAAACAGGACGCTACTCCGCCAACGGAATAAATTTTGGATCGGGAAGTTATGGTGACCTGGAGGCTACAGTTGCGGCTATTATGCTTGACAGTGAGGCACGCTCTGAAACTTTGGATGAAGACTCAAACCACGGGCGCTCTCGTGAGCCATTGCTCAAAATTATGCACCTGTATCGAAGCATGCAACTTTCAACAGCAACAGGATTCAATAGAGAGATTGACATGGTTTATTTGACCGAGCGTGGTATTGGCCAGGAGGCACATCGGGCACCTTCAGTCTTTGGTTTCTTTTTGAGCGAGTATAGTCCTGCTGGGGTTGTAAGCAATAAGGGTCTTGTTGCTCCTGAGACGCAACTATTCGATGCTCCTAAGCTGATGTCCTTCATAAACGGTCTATTCAGCGTGTCTAATTATGGTCTCTCGGATTGTGTGTGGTGGCAAGGGTTTGGCGACTCTTTTTCCAGATATATTCTTCCGGGTAAGAGTTACATGTTTCTGATTGACACCAGAAATTGGACCAGCATCTAACTCTATTCTTTTAATTATGATAACTTCTATTGTGTGACAGATAATCCCGATCAAGGACAATATAATTGCGAGTACGACCCGGCTTTGTTTAAAGGCGTACAAAACAGCTTAAGGTGGAAACCACCGTCTTGGGGCGGTCAAACGAATGTTAATGCAGCTACTGCATTGCAGGTAATTGATAACATCGACCTCCTCCTCACCGGTGGCCGTCTTAATCAAGCCAACAAGAATCTTTTAGTGCAAATTTACAACAGCGCTAGGACAGGAAGCAATCCCGATAACAAGGCTCTGAACACAGTGCTCAGCCACTACTCAGCAGTTCCAGAGTTCCACATGACTAGTAGCAGTCTGTCAACTACCTCTATTAGAGCAGTTCCGAACATAACTATCCCTGCGAATCCTCCTCCTATTCAAGGATACAAGGCAATCGTATATCTATTCATGGCTGGTGCAGCTGATTCTTTTTCCATGTTAGCCCCTACGATCGCTTGTGGCAATCTTTACAGCCAGTATACTAATATTCGAGGCGACATTGCTATCCCATCATCATCCTTACTGGGAATTAGTGCAAGCAATCAAACCTGCAATTCACTTGGTCTTCATCCGTCTCTTGTCAACATACGCAACCTTTACAACACAGGCGATGCTGCCTGGATTGCTAATGTTGGTCCGCTTGTGAGACATTTGACCAATGTCCAATACAATGAAGGATCCACACCAGTCCCCCCAGCATTATTTGCTCACAACACTCAAACCCAGATTACCCAAGCTGTGTTTGCTCAGGATAGTACAGCGGGTGGAGTCTTGGGAAGGATGGGGGATGTTATCAATGCCCAAGCAGCGAAAGAAGTATTTACGGCATTCTCCATTCGTGGCTCACCAAAGATTCTAGAGGGTGCTCCTGGCGTATCAAGGTCGGCGGATGTCCTCTCTGAAGGCGGAGTTGTTAGTTTTAACTATCTTGCAAGTCCGCATGAGACGCAAATTGAGGCATTGAATAAGTATGTGATGAAATCAATTCACGGTGAAACGTTCTCATCCTCGTTGACGAATGCTCTTTATCGAACACGTTATTTGAGTGGCATCGTTGGAAGTACGGCCCTCGCAAACGATGCTTGCTTCGATGGTCTTGATACTGGTATTGCTAATCAACTCCAGCAAGTATCACGTCTGATAAAGAAACGAGACGGTTTACAGGCAACTCGAAATGTATTCTACACGGAGATTGGAGGGTTTGATACACATTCAGACAATGGGCCTGATCTCACAAGACTTTTGACACAGATTGATTCCGCCATCGGCTGCTTCAAAAACGAAATGGTTAGCCAGAACATATGGAATAATGTAACACTTATTTCTGCGTCAGAATTTGCTCGGACTTTGTCATCCAACGGTGAAGGTACAGATCATGCTTGGGGTGGCAATCATTTCATCATTGGAGGAAGTGTAAAGGGAGGCAGGATTCATGGTCAGTATCCCTCTGACTTGACAGAGAATGGAATTCTTAACATTGGACAGGGTCGTTTGATACCCACTACACCATGGGAGGGAGTTTGGAATGGTCTAGCTGAATGGTTTGGAGTAACAAGTGATAATATGAGTAAAGTCATTCCCAATAAGGCAAACTTTGGTGGAGTGAACATCTTTAGCAAGGCTGTCATGTTTGATTGAGTTTTGCAGACGTACCATTCATCGTTGAGATGGATCATTGGATATGATGTTAGAATGCTAGGAGTAGGCAAGGTCAAGTCCATTGTTTAGTGATCATGAAATACATGCACCTGTTTGATTATTTCCTTGCTTACACTGAAATTGTCCTAGAATGTAAAGTGTTTGAATAGTAAATTAATTAAAGGACTGTAATTTAAAGAAACAAAGGACCATCCTCCACAGATTATTGCTAGATGTTCTTATGAGGAGAGTACTCCAATCTCACCATGTAAACCCGATAGGGGCTTCGCATTGCTCCGCTGTTATCCAACCCACACGCACACTACCAAACCATTACTCTCGTTGGTGAGGAATGATGTTACCAACATTCTTATTCCTACTAGTCGAATCTAGCTGCTACTTGCTTTCAAGTGGGTGCAAAAGCAGTGGTAGTAGCAATTATCATCATTATCATCACAATTGTCACCGCAGCAGTAGCAATGATCGTTCGGCGCCGGGCTTCACTTATCATCGCCATTCCAAGCAATTATTTTCCAGAGGTGTTCCTTGGCAATGTACATTTTTCAATCCATTAATTCGGCGACAACAACAACAATTAACAGTATTAAATTCAACTCGTCGTGGACGTCGTAAACAAGGAGAGGTTGCTCAACATACTACGACGACAAAAGGGTTCTCGTCGACCAATATAATTAGCTCATCATCGGAAGAAGATGGAGCAATTGGTGGTGATGAGATGGAAATACATGATGATGCATACTTCGACCGGCTATTTGAGGATCTTGCACGACATTCGGGTAGAAATGGTGGCAACAACAACAATAGCAATGAGGAGGAGGAGGAGGGCGGGGGCGAAAGTGTTAAATTAGTGGACTTTATTGAACAGACAGTGGGGATAATAAAGAGTCCATCCAGAAGATACTATGCCGGAGAAGACAATAAGAGAATACGTGGTCGTGCAAAGAAGAAAACGACGGATGGTAGAGATAGTCTCCAAACGTCTTTACAATCTAACACCAACACGGATGATCAATTTGACACCACCACGCGACGCATGGAGATATATAAAACTCCACAATCGTCTTCTTCTTCTCCAAGAACAGCAATGAATCAATTACAAATTGGTAATGAGAGTCATCAACAACATCATAAACAACATCAACAAATGAGTACTACTGCTACCATTATGGAAGAACAACGTCCTCCAAGTGTCAACGAAAGAAGAAATGCCCCCTATAATGTCGTATGTACACATATAACTGCTGACTTTGATACATTAGCATCAGCCATCGGGTTGGCAAAATTATGGACTTTGGGGATATATGATGAGGACGAAATGACTGAGATGAAGAAAAGGGAGAAGAGTATAGTACATGGTCCATTACCAACATATGTAGTATTGCCACGCGGTGCACATCCAGACGTGGCACGTTTTTTGTCATTACATAAACACTTATTCCCAATACGGTCACTAAAGTCATTGCCGGGATTTACGGATACAGAAATGAAAAAAAGTAATGATGGTAGTAATAGCAATAGCAATCCTGCAGAGGGACTTCAACGTGTGGGATTAGTCGATGCCCAACGTCGTGATCGTTTAGGTCCAGCCGACATTCTCCTCCCATATGCTAAATTGGGGGTAACTATTGTTGATCATCACGTCGATGCTGAGAGTGATATTACTGAAGCCCGGCACTTTGTTGTAGATCGTGTTGGTTCCGTATCTACCATGATTGCCGAACGATTACGTAACGCTGGTGTAGAAATGACAGAGGCAGAGGCAACAATATTAGCACTGGGGATACATTCTGATACTGGTAGTTTGGTATATGACTCTACCACACCCAAGGATGCCATGATGCTTGGTTGGGCTATGGAAATGGGTGCTAGTCAGACTGCCATTGCCGAACATGCTATACCTACATTAAGTGAAGAGCAGCAGACTGTGCTAACTCAGGCATTGAATAATATTAATAGGACCTATCATCAGGGTGTGACAATTTCCACAGTATTATTAAGTGCTGATGGTTTTATACCCGGACTTGCGACCGTTACGAAAGATGCATTAGACTTAAGTAGTAGTGATATATTCCTATTAGCTGTTTGTTACGAGGCCACAAGAGGGGATGGTGGAGGTGGAGGTGGAAGGTCGAAGGGAGTAGGAAGGGGTAGTAGTAATAATTATGCTAATGGTGATACTACCAAGCTAAGCAAAGATGCCACTGAGAGACTACAGCAGGCAAGACGAAAGACGGTAAAGGCTATTGCCAGTCGGGATGCCAAGCCGACTACTTTGTCAGACGCTCCACCATTACTTCCTGGAGCTGCATCACATATGATCAATTCTGAATCTTGGAAGGGTGGCGAGATTGCGTTCCAACGGCAACGTTTAGCCGCGACATTTGCATTTTATGACACGGATCGGTCTGGATTCCTCTCACGAGATGAAATCATCCAAGCCCTAACTGCCTCAGGGTTCTTGATTAATCAAGCAAACTTTGATTCACTATACAAATCAATTGACGTGGATAGTAATGGCAAGATTGACTTTGAAGAATTTGTGTCCTTCTATAGTGATATGGAAAAGCAGGAACAGTTAGACTCCCTTCGTTCTGCTGCTGATAGTAAAGCGAAACCAATGGTAATGACAATTATCGGTCGAGTCAAGGCCGGTGTGAATGTTAGGAATGTAAATCTCAATACACTGTTTCAGAAATTTAATGGTGGAGGTCATCCCAAGGCTGCCTCGGCAACTGCCAAGTTAGAGAATGAAAGTGATGCCAAGAAGGTATTACGGGGTTTAGTTGATGAGCTCATCAATGCAAGCTTGGAGCAGCAATTGACTGTGGGCGACTTTATGCAAAGTCCGGTACTTTCGGCCAAGCCATCAATGACAGAAAAACAAGTGGAAGATCTATTCATGCGGTATGATGTCCGAGCATTGCCAGTTGTCGACGATGATAATTGTGTTATTGGACTGGTATCATACAAGGAGGTGACGGCTGCCAAGTTGAGACTATTAAACAAGCAGGAGAAACGATTACGGCAGATGGAAAAAGATCTTGCCGAGGGAAAGACCGTGTCCGAATCACCTCGGCCATTGGAGAGCGCACTAAAAGGATGGATGAAGCAACACGTCCAAACTGTCGAAGCTAGTCAAACCATGTCCGAAGTCGAGAATATATTATTGGAAGCAGATGTTGGTTGTATACCAGTAGTCGCTGACAATACTAAACAGTTGATAGGGATGGTAACACGAACTGACCTACTACGTCAACATCGTTACTATTCATCACTTCATTATCACAATAAAGGATTCTCAGACTCGATAGCAGCACGGAAACCTATTATCGAGTTGAGGAAGAAGCTAAAGAAATTCGATATTGAGTAGTAGTGTCTAATAGAAAACACACAATCCTAAATATAAGAAATTGCCATAAATCCTCGGTATATAAGCTAGCGGAGGTTTATGACATTCTTGTATGAGAAGATACATCTTTATAATCTCGTCATCTAAATGTATTATTAGTCATTTAGGCTGCGTGGGTATTATTTACGAAGCGTTTCTGTCCCCTATTTGATAAACTAGTTGACAAATCACTCAATCCTTCACTATCTAAATCATTCTCACCATCCCGACTACTGCCACTACTCTTCTTTTTCATCGTCTTTCTCGTTGTCTTTGTCACGAAACTCTTCACACCACTAAGCATCTCTCCCGCAATCAGCACTGGTAGTAGAGCCTGTGTCATGCTACGCTGTCGTTGTACCTTTTGTGTGTCACGTCGTGCCTCTTTCATTTCGTCTTCGGTATGTCCCCATTGGTGAGATAATAGATTTTGTCGTTTATACTTATTCATGTGTAGCTTACTAATATCATTTACACGTTCGTTCGACCTTTCAAGCTCAAACTCATCTACATTCTTTTCATACTTCTTTGTGTAGCTCCAATCTAGTGAAATCTACGACAACAATCAGAAAATATAAAGAAGAAAGTTAGGATTGTTGATTTTCGACGACAACATCGGAGTCACATCACCAGCACTCTTTGATAGAACAATGTGTACTCACAGGAGGACCTGATCGACAACTTGGATTATCCCCAACAGTTCGATCATACTCACGAACATCCACCGAATGAAAGGAAACAGAATTACGACGTAACATATTTTTATTTGAGCTTGATGAACATGTTGATCGAATGGATGTATCATTCACAGTGCTAACTGCTACTGTTGCTGATGCTGTGTTTGTAGAGGAAAAGTCATTACATGATGGTGTCTTTAGGAAATTATTGAATTGTATGAAACCTTCTTCTTCAGCCTCGGATAAGGGAGAATTTGGTGCAGAGGAGAAATTAAAACGTGGAGTTGTATTGGAATCACCATCACCATCCACATCCAACCCTACATCCTGAGACTGTGAATTGTAGGATAATACACTTCCCACTCGTGTACGATTATTCCGAACACTAGATTTAGTAGACATTGATAAATCAATAGCAGCATTGTCATTATTGGATGTCATGGTAGTGATGGAAAGGTAGGATGCTTTTCGTAATATGCCACCACCGCCATTAACACTTCTCATCGATTTACTCATTGATGTGTTTAGATCATTAACGGCCAAATAACTAGATGTTTTCTTAAGAATAGACTTGCTGGGTACTCTGTGAATCGAATTACCTATATTCGTAGTCCCAGCGTCAACCCTTAGTACAGATGATGATGATGATGCCTGCGCTGGGTCATCTTTGGTAGAGACCTCGCCAACGACACCTCCTCTTCCCTCCTCCTCCACTGCCAGGGTCGGCGTCAAGGTTGGTGCATCAACGTTAGAAACAGATGTTGATTGAGGAGGGAAATTATTGGAAGATACGCCCGTGGTAATAGAATCACCTATCAGTAACTTGTCAAGATCGAAGTTTTCATCATCTTCAGTGATTTGGATACTAAGTCGCGTCGCAGCAGATGTGTTGTTGTTCATGATGGACGCCAACCAGATTTGTTTGCACTATTGTATTACAACCGAGTTGATGGACGAGTGTAATAATGGTGTTGGTGGGGATGGTAGACGTGGCAGAGAGAAGGGTGTTGGGTTTTTCTAGTGGACCACTAGAAAAGTTTCGTCTAGTGGTTGTACTTTTATGTTGATTCAGCCATGAATGCGGAACGAGAGAGTGCGAAGAGGATTCTTCACACTTCCCAACGGTTTGAATATTTGAATGTGAGTTATCGGCCACCATGGGTGGAGTCGGTTCGTATAACCGTCGAGGGTTCACTATTATAGTCCATGGGGCTGGAGGTGCTAGAGAGGGCTCGGAGAGGGCTCGGTGTAGCATCGGCGGTTCATGGATGACACAGTAGCCAGCACGATACACTTTGCCATTCCGTGCTTCGGAATGAGCTCATATTCCTAACTTCGCATAGAAAGTAACAACTACTAAAGAAATACGATAGGACGATTGACATCGTCTATCGGGCTATTGGATTGCCACCAAGTCTACTGTAGGGGTATCATTAGACTTCGATTCTCCCCTTGCCTAGGGTGAATCAAACGAGTTTATCAGACCCAAGTATTTCCCATCCGAGGAAGTATTGCCGACGCGACGAAGACGCATTGGACGGCAGGCCATCGAGTTTCTATTACACCAAGACGTTCTTTACAAGTTGTCTAAAGCTTCGGTTGTCGACACCGTATCTGACACTGACAAGAACAGGGTCGGTTCATCAATCCGACGAGAAGAAAGCCAGGTTAGAGTCGCTCTCCGACCTTTCACAGGAACAAGATCGACGTGAAGAAACCCAGTCCGTACTTCTAGGACACAATTGAGAGAGAGAGAAAGTAATAGTAACATGCATATCATCATCATTTTCACGGCAAAGATCTCGCTGCGATAGTATCGCATCATCGTTGTCGACGTCGTCCTTGTCGTCATCGACTTGTGCTGATCCGCCAGAACGAATAATCGACGATGATAACAA
>Ga0247831_1004256_pt1 | contig 19449 bp, 22 predicted proteins | sample LaCruzMarch2015__9_FD_192406 | JGI IMG/M metagenome (GOLD analysis project Ga0247831, IMG submission 192406) | Freshwater microbial communities from meromictic Lake La Cruz, Castile-La Mancha, Spain - LaCruzMarch2015_1m | ecosystem: Environmental > Aquatic > Freshwater > Lake | place: Spain... | reverse complement strand
GCCGTGGTGTCGCGCTGCAAAGACCAGCAACTCCTTGCGGGCCTCGTGCTCGGACGGTGTCGGCCGGGCGAGCACATCGGCGGGGATGACGCGCTCGGCGATGTCGTAGAGACGGGCGAAGTCGGTGGGCCGCCGCACGGCAGCGATGCGTCCGCTCCAGAACAGATGCTCGAGCGCCACCTTGCCGTCGTCCCAGTCCCACCACGAGCCCTTCGGCCCGACCCGCTGCTCGAGGTCGCTCGATGCGACAGGACCTTCGGCCTCGACGCGCCGGTAGACCTCGTCGACGAACCCGGGGCGACGCTCAGCGAGCCTTCGCACGTCGCCCCACCTGTGGTCGCTCTGCATCCGCCACCGGTACAGGTGGTGGTGCTCGACGGGCACGTGACACGCCTCGTGCACCCAGTACTCGAACAGCTCGCCGGCCGCTGTGGCATCACCGATGAGCGACCGAGGGTGCGGACCGAGCCGCGCGAACAGCGGCAGCTCCTGACTGCGGGCCAGCACGTTGACCGAGTCGATCTGGATGAGCCCCATCCGATCGAGCACGCGCCGAAGGTGGCGCCGGTCGACCCGTCCGGTGGGACGGGGGTCGGTGAAACCCTGCGCAGCGAGCGCGATCCGCCGGGCCTGGGCGAGCGAGAGCTGCCCGGTCACGGCCGGTCAGTCGGCGACGGTGATGCTGACGCTGTTGATGACGACGTCTTGGCGCGGGCGGTCACTGCGGTCGGTCTCGACCTTCTGCATCGCGTCGAGGACCTCGAGGCCCTTCACGATCTGGCCGAAGTGGTTGTACTGCGGCGGGAGGCCGACGCCGCTGGCACCGCTGATGAGGAAGAACTGGCTGCCGTTGGTGTCGGGGCCGGCGTTCGCCATGGCGACCGAACCGATCTGGTAGCGCTGCTTCACCTGCTCGTCCTGAAAGCGGTAGCCGGGGCCACCGCGACCGGTGCCGGTGGGGTCGCCGCCCTGGCACATGAAGCCGTTGATGATGCGGTGGAAGATGACACCGTCGTAGTAGTGGTGCGCGGCGAGGAACACGAAGTTGTTCACGGTCTTCGGCGCGTTGATCGCGTCGAGCGCGATGACGATGGTGCCGAGCGAGGTCTCCATCGTGGCGGTGTAGCGCTTGGAGGCGTCGATGCCCATCTCGGGCGCCTCCTTGAACTCCTGCTGTACGGGCGCGGAACCATCGAGGGCGGGGAACGGGGTAGCCATGCCCCGAGGCTACCGACGATCGACGGGGTCAGCCGCCTTGCTGCGCCTGGTAGTCGGCCAGCAGCTGGTTCGCCCGCGTGGCGGCGTCGGTGAGCGCCGCCTGAGGGTCACCACCGTCCAGCACGGTGGCCATCGCCCGCGACGTGAGCACGCGGACATCGCGCTGCGGCCCGAGCAAGGGCCCCACTGCCGTCGGCTCGTCGGGCGTCGCGACGAGCGAGTCGTAGGCCACGCGGAACCGGGGGTCGTTCGTGTAGGTGCTCTTCAACGGATCGAGGGCGACGGCATCGTCGCGCATCGGCACGTAGCCGGTGGCCGACGCCCAGGCCGACTGCGTCTCGGCGCTGGCGAGGTACTGGATGAAGTCCCACGCGGCCGCTGCCTTCTCGTCACCCTTGTCCGCCGGAATCCACAGCGAGGCACCGCCGACCAGCACGGTGAGCGACGCGTTCGGGCCCGGCATGGGGGCGATACCGAGGTCCTCGACGGCGACATTCGGGGCGATGCCTGCGGCGATCGCGGCGAGCACCGTGCCGAGCCCGGCCGAGGTGCCGATGGTCATGGCGCCCGGCTCGTTCACGTCGGCGATCTTGAGGAACGTGTCCTGACCGCTGGCGTTGTCACCGACGTTGAAGAACGTGCCGTCCTGCACGCCACGCTGCAGGAACGACATGATCTCGACACCGGTCGCGCCGTCGAACAGCACCTTGGTGGCCGGGGCGACGCGACCGTTCTCGTTGTCCGCGTAGAACTCGCGGGCCTTGGCGAACCACTGCTCGATGAACCAGCCACCACCCGAGTCGAAGCTCGTGTCGAGCACGAGGCCGTACGAGGCCGCGCCCGAGTCGACGATCTGCTTCGACGTGGACGCGAGCTCCTCGAGGGTGGTCGGCGGCTTCTCGGGATCGAGGCCAGCGGCGGCGAAGACCTTCTTGTTGTAGTAGAGGACCGGGTTGCTGACGTTGAACGGCATGGCCCACTGCACGCCACCCGTGGCGTACGCGTTCACGGCCGACGGCAGCAGTGCCGACGTGTCGTAGCCGGCGTCCTTGCTGCACGCCTCGACCGGGATGAACGAGTCGGTGTCGCGGAACGACTGCACCGCATACTCGGGCGCCTGCACCAGATCGGGGCGGCTGTCCTGCCCGGACTGCATGTACTTGTCGATCACCTGCTCGTAACCGCCCTGGTTCTGCAGGGTCACCTTCACCTTCGGCTGCGACGAGTTGTACGCGTCGGTGAGCCGGGTGAGCTCCTTCTCGAGGTCGGCCGTCATGCCGTGCCAGAAGGTGATCTCGACCGGACCGGTGGCCGAGTCGAGTGCACCCGTGTTGCAGGTGGGCAGGTCTGCCAGCGCGTCGGCCACCGTGGTGGAGGGCGCAGCCGTCGTGCCGGTGGTGCCTTCCGTGGTGCCGCCCGAGGTATCGCCGGGGGCGGCGGTGGTGGCCGGGGCGGGCGTGGTGTTGCCCGCGTTGCTGAGCGAGTCTCCACCGCCACCGCTGCATGCAGCGACGGCCAGCGAGGCGGCGGCGAGGAACAGCGCGGTGCGACGGCGACCGGCGTACTCGCGGCCGGTGTGCACGGCGAGCCTCATCCCTTCACCGCGCCTGCGGTAAGGCCACGCACCAGTTGGCGCTGGAAGGCGATGAGCACGAGCGCGATCGGCAGGGCGGCGATGATCGTGCCCGCGATCGGCACGTTGAACCGTTCGATGTCGGGCACACTCGAGTTGAGCAGTCGGAGTCCGGTTTGCACGGTGTTCATGTCCTCTTCCGTCGTGATGAGATTGGGCCACAGGTACTGGTTCCAGCTGGCGAGGAACGAGAACAGGGCGAGCGCCCCGAGCGTAGGGCGAACCAGCGGCAACGCGACTTCGCGCAGGAAACCGAGGTGCCCGAGGCCGTCCATCTCGGCCGCCTCGCGGAGCTCTTTCGGGATCTGCATGAAGACCTGGCGCATGAGGAACGTGCCGAACGCCGTGGCCAGGAAGGGCACGGCGAGGCCCTGGTAGGTGTTGAGCCAGCCGAGCGAGTCGACGGTGCGGCGGTTCACCACCAGGGTGGTCTCGAGCGGCACGAGCAGAGTCGACAGGAACACGGCGAACCAGAACGTCTTCAGTGGGAAGCGCAGAAACGCGAACGCATAGGCGGCGAGCACGGACGTGACCAGCTGGGTGGTGGTGATGACCACTGCGACGACGGTGGAGTTCAGCAGGTAGCGGCCGAGACGCCCCTCGGTCCATGCGTCGCGGAACACTTGGAGCGTGAGGTGCTCGGGCACGAACGGCCGGTCGAGCACTTTGCCGCCGGGCTTCAAGGCCGCCACGAGGGTGGTGTACACCGGCAGCAGCACCATCGCTGCGACGAACGCGAGCAACAGGTACCGCAACACCATCGGCCAGCCGCGGCGCACGGTGTCCATGCCGATCGCAGTGTCGTCGGCGCGGGCGCGCCGCGGCCCCTGCGCCTCTGTGGCGATCATCTCAGCTGCCATAGTGCACTCGCTTCCCAAGGCCCCGCAGCTGGAGGCCCGACACGATCAGCAGCACGACGAACAGCAGCACCGCGACCGACGACTGCAGCCCGGCATCGCTCTTCGCAATCGAGCTGCTGCCGTAGATGAGGTAGGTGATCGTGGTGGTGCTGTCCTGCGGTACAGGCCCGCCGTTGGTGAGGAGGTCGATCTCGCCGTATGCCTGGAAGGCCCGACTGGTGAGCACCACGGCCACGAAGACGAGCGTCGGCGACAGCATCGGCACCGTCACGTTCGTGAACCGTCGCCACGGGCCGGCTCCGTCGACGTAGGCGCTCTCCTGCAGCTCGCGCGGAATGCTCTGCAGGCCCGCCGTGACGACGATGAAGGTGAACCCCAGGTTCGCCCAGATGCTCGACACGGCAACGCTGGTGAGCGCCGTGCCCGGGTCGTTCAACAGGCCCGGACTCTTCAGCACCGGGAACAGCGAGTTCAGCCAGTCGATGTTGGCGAGCACGCCGCGCGACGGTTGCAGCAGGAACAGCCACATCAGCGAGGCGACGGCGACCGACGTCGCGACCGTGCTCGAAAAGACGGTGCGGAAGAAGCGGAACCCGCGGAGCTGGCGGTCTGCCAGCACGGCGAGGCCGAGCCCGAGCGCCACCCCGGCCGGCACAGTGAGCAGCGCGAACTTCACGGTGACCCACAGCGCGTGCTGGAACTCGCGGCTCTGCGCGACATCGATGTACTGCTGCCAGCCGTTCGTGCGATAGCAGTTCGCCAGAGCGTCGCACCGCTGACGCCCGAGCCAGATGGCACGCACGAGCGGGTAGAGCACGAACGCCACCAGGACGACCACCGACGGGGCGAGCATCGCGAACGCGAGCGACCATTCGCGCAGCCGGCGGCTCATGTGTCGATCCTCCGGCCCGAGACGGCGTCGAAGCGGTGGCGGTGCATCGCCGGCACGTCGAGGCCCACCTCGGCGCCCACCACGGGTGCTGCCGCGTCGGCCTGCGTGCGCACGACCACCGGTGTCTCGCCCACGCGGAGGTGGACGAGCGTCTCGTGGCCCAGGTGCTCGACCAGGGTGACCCGACCGCGCACCGGCGACGCGTCGTCGACGCCGAGGTGCTCGGGCCGCACACCCACCAGCACGTCGCCGGGCTCGACGAGGCCGGCGGGCAGGATGTTCATCGGCGGCGTGCCGATGAACTGGGCCACGAACACCGACGCCGGCTTCGCGTAGACCTCGCTCGGCGAGCCCACCTGCTCGAGCCGGCCGCGACTCATGACGGCCACGTGCGAGCCCATCGTCATCGCCTCGACCTGGTCGTGGGTGACGTAGAGGAACGTCGAGTCGAGCCGCTGGTGCAGCGCGACGAGCTCGGCGCGGGTCTCGCTGCGGAGCTTCGCATCGAGGTTGGACAACGGCTCGTCCATGCAGAACACCGCCGGCCGGCGCACGATCGCCCGGGCGAGCGCCACGCGCTGGCGCTGGCCGCCGCTGAGCTGGCCCGGCTTGCGCCCGAGGTACTCGGTGAGGCCGAGGGCTTCGGCGGCGTGCTCGGCCTCGGCGGCGCGCGTCGCCTTGTCGACCTTGCGGACCTTCAGGGGGAACTCGATGTTCGCCCGCACGGTCTTGTGCGGGTACAGCGCGTAGCTCTGGAACACCATGGCCACGTCGCGGCGCTTCGGCTCGATGTCGTTCACCCGCGTGTCGCCGATGATCACATCGCCGGACGTCGGCATCTCGAGGCCGGCGACGATCCGGAGCAACGTGCTCTTGCCGCAGCCGGACGGCCCGAGGAGGATCATGAAGTCGTGGTCGGCGACCTCGAGGCTGACGTCGTCGACTGCAGTGACGCCGTCGAAGATCTTGGTGATGCTGTCGAGTCGGACCATGGCCACGCCGCGAACAGTAGGCCACCCCCACTGCCGGCTCGGGCACACCCCCGACTGGCCGTCCGGCCGGGTGCACTACTGTCGGCCGGGTGACGACGACGTTGCAGCGGCTCCGTCTCGCGACCGTGCTCGTGGCACTCGTGCTCGTGCTCGGGTCGGTGGGGTACTGGATCCTCGGGATGACGCCGCTCGACGCTGCGTACCAGACCGTCACCACCGTGTTCACGGTCGGGTTCCGCGAGGTCGAGCCGTTCTCGGCGGCCGAGCAGGTGTACACGATCGGCCTCATCGTGATCGGTGTGGGGCTCGTGCTCTACACCTTCACGCTCGTGGTGCAGCTCGTGGTCGAGGGTGAGATCAAGCAGATGGTGGGGAGACGCCGGATGGACAAGCAGATCACGGGGATGCACGGCCACGTGGTGCTGTGCGGCTGGGGCCGGGTGGGTCGGGCAGTGGCCGCCGACCTCTCGCAGGCCGGTCACGAGGTCGTCGTCATCGACGTCGACGCCGAACACCTGACGGGGTGCGAGCACCGGATCGTCGTGGGTGACGCCACGCTCGACAGCACACTGCGCAACGCGGGCATCGAGCGGGCCGACGCGCTGGTCGCCGCATTGGCCGACGACGCAGCGAACCTGTTCGTCACACTGTCGGGACGCACCATCAACCCGCGACTGTTCATCGTCGCCAGGGCCCGCCAGGACGACAGCGTCACGAAGCTCCAACGGGCCGGCGCCGACCGTGTGGTGAACCCTCAGCAGCTCGGCGGCACCCGCATGGCAAGCTTCGTGGTGCGGCCGCACGTCGCCGAGTTCATCGACGTCGTGATGCACGAGCGGAGCATGGAATTCCGGATGCAGGAGGTGCCCGTGCCGGCGCACTCGACGCTCGTCGGCGCGACGCTGGCAACGGCCGACCTGCGCGAGCGCACCGGCGTGCTCGTGCTGGCGGTCCGCGACGGGAACGGCGCTTTCGCCTCCAACCCCCCGCCCGACACGGTGCTGCACGCGGGTGACGTCATCATCGCCGTCGGCACCGAGGTCGACCTGCAGCGCCTGGAGGATCTGACGGCCGCTCGCTAGCCTCGGCGCCATGTCCGAGACCGCACCGACCGAGACCGCATCGCCCGCTCCGATCGACCTCGACGGCATCGAGCGAGACCTGGCGGCGGTCGAGACGGCGCTCCAGCGGCTCGACGCCGGCACCTACTGGACCGACGAGGTCACCGGCGAGGCGATCCCCGACGAGTTGCTGGCCGTCGACCCCACCGCACGACGCGCGGGCCCGACGGCGAACCCGATCGGGTGATGGCTACCGGCGCGCGCCGACGCACTGCGGCCGGCCTGCGCGTGCGCGTGACGCGCACCCTGCGCGTGTGGCGGCTCACCGCCCGCAACGCCATCCGCTTCGTGATCCACCGGGTGCGCCGGCGGGCCGCACCGGCACACCGACGCACCGAGCTCGACGACGCGTTCGCGCTCCGCACGGCCGACGACGTCGCCCGCGAGCTCGGCAACATGAAGGGCGCGTTGATGAAGGCGGCGCAACTCGTCAGCATGGTGGTCGAGGCGCTGCCCGAGGCTGCACAGCAGTCGTTGTCGTCGCTCTACGCGGATGCGCCACCGATGTCCGACGAGCTGGCTGCGTCGATGGTGACCGCCGAACTCGGCCGCCCACCCGAGGCGGTCTTCCTCGACTGGAGCCCGTCGCCCATCGCCGCTGCGAGCATCGGCCAGGTGCACCGCGCGGTCACCCGCAACGGCCGCGTGGTCGCGGTCAAGGTGCAGTACCCGGGCGTGGGTGCCGCCATCGAGGCTGACCTCGCGAACGCCGACACGCTGTACCGCATGCTCAGCGCCTTCACACTGAAGGGTCTCGACACGCGAGCCCTCGTCGACGAGCTGCGCCTGCGGATGCGCGACGAGCTCGACTACCGCATCGAGGCGGCGAACATCGTCGAGCTGCGCAGCCACCTCGCCGGCCATCCCTTTGCTTCGCTGCCCGACGTCGTGCCCGAGCTGAGCAGCCGCGCGGTCATCACCACCGACTGGGTCGACGGCCTGTCGTGGAACGAGTTCGTCGCCCAGGCCACACCGGCAGCGAAACAGCGGGCCGGCGAGTCGATCTGGCGGTTCGCACAACACTGCATCCACCGCCTCGGTGTGTTCAACGGTGACCCGCACCCCGGCAACTACCGCTTCAGCCCGCACGGCGACGTGACGTTCCTCGACTTCGGGATGGTGAAGCGCTGGTCGCCGGGCGAGTGGGAGACGCTGGCGCCGAGCATGGACGCGATCATCGTCGACCGCGACCCGATCGGCCTCGTGCGGGCGATGGAGGCCTCGGGCTTCCTGCGCGCCGGGCACGGGCTCGACCCGCAGGCCGTGTACGACTACGTCAGCAGCCCGTACCGGCCGTACCTCACCGACACGTTCGCGTTCACCCGTGAGTTCATGCGCGACACGGTGCAACGCATCATCGATGTCAACGGCCCGCACGCCGCGGTGATCGAGCAGATCGACATGCCGCCGTCGTTCATGATGCTCGACCGGGTGGTGTGGGGTGTCAGCGCGCTGCTCGGCAAGCTCGAGTTGACGGCACCGTGGCGGGCGATGCTGCTCGAGTACCGCACCGACGGGCCGCCAGCCACGCCGATGGGCGAGGCCGAGGCCGCCTGGCGTTCCGCTCATCGCTGACGCGGTCGCTCCTGCGCAGCGTTATCGTTCCTGCGCATCACCGTCGTTCCTTGGGGGAATCGTGGCCGATCCGTACAAGCCCAGAGCACCGTTCGCCCCGTGGGACCGGCGCGAGCTGCCCGGCGCCTTCGACGTCGAGGAGTCGGCCCGCCGGATCGGCAACTACAAGTGGGCCGAGATGAAGCTGTTCGAGGCGTTGGGCGGATGGGTCGCCACGGTGCCCGAGCTCGACGTGAAGATGCGCCTCGGCACCCACTGCTACAAGCACGCGTGGCACGCCGAGCTGTGGCACAAGCGCCTGCCCGAGCTGCGCGAGATGAACCCCGACCGCCTCACCCAGCCGCCCAACGACGCGATGGTCCGCTTCGTCGAGGCGCTCACCGAGCCCGAGGCACCCGACCAGACGATCGAGAAGCTCGTCGGCGTCTACCGCGTCTTCATCCCGCACTTCATCTCGGCCTACACGTTCCACAGGAACAACACGAGCCAGATCACTGACGCACCGACCATCCGCTCGCTCGGGTTCATCCTGCAGGACGAGTTCGACGACTGGCGCGACGGCGAGATGCTCATCCAGTCCCTGCTCGAGACGCCCGACGAGGTGCAGCGCGCCGCCGCCCACCAGGCCCGGCTCGAGACGATCATGCTCGAGGCAGGCGGCATCGCCGGCCCCGGTTCCATCGGGATGCCGGGCATCGGTGCATCGGCAACCGCTTCAACACCCGCAGGACTCAACGGAGGTGCATCATGAGGAAGTTCTTCCCGGTCGAGGAGTTGGCCCGCGACAGCCGGTTCAGCCAGGTCACCATGGCCGAGCGCATGAAGGACCCGCGCAGCGCGCTGGGCAAGGACGGCCCCACCACGAAGTCGAACCGGTTGGTGCCGAGCCGTCCCGACGCCAGCACGGCGGCCCGGGCACTGATGCACGGCATCTTCGTCGGCGAGATCCAGGCGCTCGAGGGTGCGGGCCGCACCTGCCATGACTTCCGCACCGCAGGCGACTCCGCCCGACGGGCCCAGGACGACGACGCCGGCAACGACGGCTCCGACGCCGTACCGTTCGCGCTGAAGCTCGACATGGCCCGCCAGGCGTGGGACGAGGCCCGTCACGTCGAGATCAGCGTGAAGCTCAGCGACTGGATGGGTGGCGAGATCGGCGAGTACGCCGAAAACACCGTCCTGTTCCAGGCCGCGTGCAGCACGGACCCGATCCTGCGCCTCGCCGGCGTGAACCGTGCGCTCGAGGGCCTCGCCATCGACGTGTTCACCACCATGAAGGAGTTCGGCGACCTGGCCGGCGACCCGTACCTCGAGTTCTGCGAGGACTGGATGCTCGCCGACGAGGTGACCCACGTGAAGATGGGTTCCGACTGGCTGCGCAAGGTCACCGAGAACGACCCGGAGCGCCGCAAGAAGGCGCTCGAGTTCCAGGGTGTGGTCGACAAGCTGTTCAGCTACGGCGGCACGCGCTCCGACAGCCAGGAGTCACCGATCGGCCTCGCCCGCCGCTTCCGCGAGTTGGCCGGCTTCACCGACGCCGAGGTCGAGGACATCGCCGACGTCAGCCTCGCCGCCCTCAACGAGCGCAAGGCAGCGGTCGAAAAGATGCAGCGGGCCGCCGAGCAGTTCGCCGAGGCATGAGCGTCACCGTCATCCCGCACACGTTCCAGTTCGTGGCGTTCGACGCTGCGCTCATCGAGCAGATCACGCGCACGCTGGTGGAGGCGCTCGGCATCGAGCAGGACGTCACCATCGAGGTCGACGAGACCACCCCGCTGGCGCGCCTGCGCGTCGACACCGGCGACCCGATCGTGGTGCACGCCGAGAGCGGCGCGTTCGAGGACACCCGGCGCCCGCGCCAGCAGAGCGAGGGAGCGACTGCCACGGCGATCGGCCGCGTGCTCCTTCGGGCGCGAGACCGTATGAGTGACGGCTTCGGCGAGGCACCGCCGGACCACGAGCTCACCCTCGCCCAGGTGGCCGCCTGGGAGGCGTACTGCGTCGGCCGCGTCGAGCGCCTCGGCATCGCCGTCAACCAGCAGCGCTGGCGGTACAACTTCCGCAACCGGCACGGCTTCACCGATCACGGCGACGCGGTGTTCGACCGCATCTGGTCGAGCGACGAGCTCACCTGGGCCGAGCTCGACGAGCTGAGCCGCAGCGCCACCGCCGCCGTCCCCGCAGCGAGCTGACCAACCCCCACCAACTTCGGCACCCGGTCGGCGCCAGGCCCCGCCGAGGTGCCAGAGTTCGGGGATGAGCAGCATCTGCACCCACGACGTCGACCTCGGTGAGGTCACCCTGCGCGTCCACGAGGCGGGCGACCCGGCGAACCCCACGGTGATCCTGAGCCACGGGTTCCCCGAGCTCGCGCACTCGTGGCGCCACCAGCTGCCCGCGCTCGCCGACGCCGGGTTCCACGTCATCGCTCCCGACCAGCGCGGTTACGGCCACTCGACCGCACCCACCGACCCGATGGCCTACGGCATGACCCAGCTCTCGGGCGACCTGCTCGCGCTGCTCGACCGGACGGGCAAGGAGCAGGCGATCTTCGTCGGCCACGACTGGGGGTCGATGGTGGTGTGGGAGACCGCACGGCTGCACCCCGAGCGGGTGCGGTCGGTCGTCGGTGTCAGCGTGCCGTTCGTGCAGTGGCCGGCGCCGCCCACCGCGCTCATGCGCGCCGCGTACGGCGACCGGTTCTTCTACATCCTGTACTTCCAGCAGGTGGGGCCACCGGAGGCCGAGCTCGGCGCCGACCCGCGCCACTCGATGGCGAGCTTCCTGTACGGCGCATCGGGCGCCGCCATGCGCGACCGGCCGGTGCCGACGGAGCTGCCTCCCATGGAGGGCACCGGCTTCCTCGACGTGATCGGCACCGACCACCCGGCTCTGCCGTTCATGGGGCCGGAGGGACCGTGGCTCACCGAGGCCGACCTCGACGTCTACGCCGACGAGTTCGCCCACTCCGGCTTCTTCGGACCGGTCAGCTGGTACCGCAACTTCGACGTCAACTTCGAGCTCGTGCAGCACCTCGGCCCCGAGCGCCTGACCATGCCGAGCGCGTTCATCACCGGCGAGCTCGACGGCGTGAACCTGATGGACCCCACCGGGATCGAGCGGATGCAGGCGCTGCTGCCCGACTTCCGTGGTGCCACCATCATTCCCGGTGCCGGTCACTGGGTGCAGCAGGAAGCACCGCAGGCGTTCAACGACGCGCTGCTGGCGCACCTCCGCTCGCTCTGACACACCCGAAAACGCGAACTCGCGCCTGCGGTCGTGACAGCCACGACCACAGGCGCGAATTCGGCGGAACGACTAGCGCTGGTTCAGCTTGCTGAGCAGCCGGAGCAGCTCGAGGTACAGCCACACCAGGGTGATGAGCAGACCGAAGGCCGCGTACCACTCCATGCCCTTCGGCAGTTTCTGCTCGGCGCCCTTCTCGATGAAGTCGAAGTCGAGCGCCAGGTTCATGGCCGCGAGGCCGGCAGCGAACAGGCTGAACGCGATGCCGAGCAGGCTCGGCTCGTTGATGAACGACGGCGTGGCCCCGAACAGGCTGAGCACCAGCGAGAAGAGGTAGAAGACCATCAGACCGATGGTGGCGGTGATGATCGTGCGGCGGAACCGGTCGGTCACCTTGATGATCTGGGTGCGGTAGAGCACGAGCATCACCAGGAACACCCCCAACGTGGCGCCGACGGCCTGCATGACGATGCCGGACTGCCACTCGTTGTAGGCCTTCGAGATGGCACCGAGGAAGAAGCCTTGGGCGACGGCGTAGACCGGGCCGAGCCACTTCGACATCATCGGCTTGAAGTGCACGGCGATGGCGCACACGAAACCGACGAGGATGCCGACGAGGGCCAAGCCGGGCATCGGTGGCGTCTGTCCTGGGGGTGCGTCGGGGGTGGCGTTCCAGCCGAACGTAGCCGCCACGAGCAGGATGGCCATCAGCACGCCCGTGGCGGTGATGGTGCCACCGACGGTCATGACGCGGGGCGCCCACGACGAGATCGGGCCGTCGTCGATGGGGGTACGGGCCGGACCGAGCACCTGGGTGCTCGGTTCGGGGGCTCCCCAGCCGGCCTTCGAGGCTTCGCCGATCGCCTTGTCGTTCAGGAACGGGTTCGACATCACATGCTCCTCAGGATGATCACACCGATGTGCGGTGACTGGGCACACGCTACCGGACGGCCGTTCTCAGGCGAGGTCGTGCGCGCTCGGTCCGTCCCACAGATCGATGTCCGGCGGATCCGTCAGCAGGCCGGTGCACGAGCGGGCCATCTCGACCATCACCTCGCTGTCGAAGTGGGCCCGCTGCGCAGCGGGGTCATCCCACTTCTGGATGATCAGGTAGCGACCGGGGTGCGTGACCGACGAGCAGAGGTCGACGTTGCGGCAGCCCGATTGCATGCGCGTGAGAACGACGTATTTGGACAGCACGGCGATGAGCGCCGCCGGGTCGGCCGCGTCGAAACGCATCGTCACGATCGCCAGATCGATGTCGTCGGCCACGGGCGGACAGTACAGCCGGGCGGGGTGGCATCACGCCTGACACCAGCACCGATGACACCAGAAGCGATATCGCAGGCAGTGAGAATCACGATTGACGATGGGGGTCCGAATGGTCCTCGACCGGTGTGGTGACGTGCGCGGCGTCGATATCGTGGTCCGTCCAAGCGACTGAGGCTTTCCTCAGTCACCGGTCCTTCGAGGAGCATCTGTGGCGAAAGATCGCGTGGAGCGAGACGAAGAAGATCTCGTCCGGTTGTACCTGTCCGACATCGGCCAGTACACGCTGCTCACGAAGGACGACGAAGTCCGACTCGCCAAGCAGATCGAAGCAGGCAAGGCCGCCGTGGCCGAGCTCGATGCCGGTGGCAAGGAGATCACCGCAGCGAAGAAGCGCGACCTCCGCCGTCTCGCCCGTGAGGGCGAGGACGCCGAGCGGGCGTTCGTGCAGTCGAACCTCCGTCTGGTGGTCTCGATCGCGAAGAAGTACCAGGCCTCGGGCCTGCCGCTGCTCGACCTCATCCAGGAGGGCAACCTCGGCCTCATGCACGCGGTCGAGAAGTTCGACTGGCGCAAGGGCTTCAAGTTCTCGACGTACGCCACCTGGTGGATCCGTCAGGCCATCACCCGCGGCATTGCGAACACGGGCCGCACCATCCGCCTCCCCGTCCACGCCGGCGACACGCTGGCGCGGCTGCAGAAGGCCCGCAGCCGGCTCGAGCTCAAGTACGGCCGTCCCGCCACGCTGGCCGAGCTCTCGAAAGAAGTCGAGATGCCGGAGGACAAGGTCACCGAGGCATTGCGCTTCGCGGCCGAGCCCCTGTCGCTCAGCGAGCCGCTGCGCGAGGACGGCGATGCCGAGCTCGGCGACGTGGTCGAGGACCGCTCGGCCGAGAGCCCGTTCGAGGTGGCCGCCACCGCGCTGCTGCCCGACGAGATCGCCCGCCTGCTCGCCCCGCTCGACGAGCGCGAGCGAGAGATCCTGAAGCTGCGCTTCGGCCTCGACCGTGGCGAGCCCCGCACACTCGAAGAGGTCGGCGAGCACTTCAACCTCACTCGAGAGCGCATCCGCCAGATCGAAGCTCGAGCGATGAGCAAGCTGCGCCACCCGAGCTCCGACACCGGCGCTCGCGACCTGCTCGCGGTGTGACCACCCGCGTCGTTCGCACGCCGCTCACCGACGAGTGGCGGGTCCGACGGCGCTGGCTGCCCCATCGCGAGGGCGTCGGTGTTCGAGCACGTTTCGAGCAACGGAAGCGGTGGCGGGCGAAGAAGCCGAACGAACAACCCGAGGACAGCCGCAGACGCTGGTTCGACTACCTCGATCCAGGCGTCGGATGCGTCGACGACGTGGGTGCGGGCCTCGTCGTGTTCGTAGTCGTCGTGCTCGTCGTGCTCATCGTCATCGGCGGCGGTCCGGTGCTGTTGTTGGGCATCGACCTGCTGTGGCTGCTGATCGTCGGCACCTGCAGCGTGCTCGGTCGCATCGTGTTGAGGCGGCCGTGGTCCGTCGAGGCCGCGGCGCCGTCGGGCGAGCGGCGCGAGTGGAAGGTGCGCGGTTTCCGCGATGCGGGCCGGCTCCGCGACGTGTTGGCCGGCGAGTTCGAACGCGGGCTCGACCCTCGGCCTGACGACGTCGCTGCAGCGTGACGACGGGCCGCTCGTTCAGGAGCGCCGACGACGCTGGCGCTCCATCAGGCTGCACCAGTCCCAGCCGGCGCCACCCATCGCCGTCACCTCGGCCAGCATCTGGCCCACCATCGAAGTGACGGGCAGCGGCACGTCCATGCTCGATGCTTCGTCGAGCACGAGCCCGATGTCCTTGCGCATCAGCGTGGTCGAGAAGCCGTAGTCGTACTCGCCGGCCAGCATGCGCTCGGCGCGGTTGGCCATCTGCCACGAGGCCGATGATCCCTGCAGCATCACGTGGATCACCTTCTCGACGTCGAGGCCCGCTGTCTCGGCGAAGTCGAGGCCCTCGGCGAGGGCCTGGCACAGGCCCACCACGCAGATCTGGTTCGTCATCTTCGTGATCTGGCCCGCCCCGGACGGGCCCATCAGCGTGATCCGGGCTGCGTAGGCGCCCATCAGCGCCTCGACCGCCGCGAACGCGGCGTCGTCGCCGCCTGCCATCACCGTGAGCGTGCCGTTGCGGGCCCCGTCGACGCCGCCCGACACGGGTGCGTCGAGGAACGAAGCGCCGACGGCAGCGACGGCCTCGGCCACCTGGCGTGCCGCAGCCGCCGAGGTGGTCGAGTGGTCGACCCAGACCGCACCATGACCCAGCAGCGGCACGATGTCGGCGGCGACCGCCAGCAACTGCGGGTCTGCTGGGAGCGACGAGACGACGATGTCGCGACCGACCACCGCGGCCGCGGCATCGGTCGCCCAGGCACCGGCGTACTCGCTGGACCAGCGCTCGGCGACGCCGGGTGCGGCATCGCACACGACGACGTCGTGCCCGGCTGCCACGAGGTGAGCGGCGACGTGCCAGCCCATGCGGCCGATGCCGACGACGGCCACGCCGGTCATGCCGGCACCCCGGGCGTGCCGCGGTCGGCCAGCGTGAAGCCGCCGGCGAGGCGGGCGTGGACACGGCCACCGATCGCCATCGCGAGGATCACGACCATCTCGTGGGGTCGCGGGCCATCCGGCACACCCACCTCGATCGCGTCGTAGTGGCTACCCACGTAACTCCACTCGAGGTGGGTGATCGGCACATCGAGCCGGGCCCCGACACCGGCGACCTTCTTCGTCGACGGCACGATCGCCGTGCCCTTGCCGAGGGCGGCTCGCATGCCGGCACCCCCGGGGATGTGCCACATCGCGCCGTGCTCGATCTCACCGGCGGAACCGACGATGGTGCCTTTGCCGTAGCCGTCGATGCCGGACGGGTCACCGCCGAGGTGCCCGATGAGGATCGCGCCGAGCCGCTCGCCCAGTGCGCGCAGTTCGTCGGATGCAGGGCCGAGGTCGTCGACGTACGTGCCGACGTAGGGGTTGGTGACCACCGCAGCGACGGCGCCCTTGCGGACGGGCTGCGCCGGAGGCGGTCCGAAGTCGTGGGCGATCTCCTCGACGACGGTGACGATCTTGCGGACGGCGAACAGCATCAGTGGCTCCCAGGCGACATGCGGACACCTGGCAGGCGCCGCTGGCTGCAGCGTGCCGCTTGGGCGACTCTCGACTCAAGTCCGAGGCGTCCTCGACCGATGCAGTGGTGATGGAATTGCTGCCGAACTCCATGTCGTTCCGTGTGATCAACTCGCTCGACCTGGCCCCTGACGACGATGTTCCGCCGCATTTCACCGGGAGGATCCGGCGTACCTTCGCGAACGATCAGCGCTCGGTCGGGTGGTACACCGACGGGCTGCTCGACGACCCGGCCCACGACGTGCCTGCGTACCGCCTCCACCGCGCCGACGGCCGCGTGAAGTACGAGATGCACTACACCGCCGGGCTCCTGGCCGACCCCGGCACGCACACCCCGGCCGTGCGGGGGTACTACGCCAATGGGGCGAAGCACTACGAGGAACGCTACGTCGACGGCCGACGCCACGACGGCGGCCTGGGCCAAGCGGCCGTGCGCAAGTGGCGGGCCGACGGCACGTTGCGGCACGAGCTGCGCTACCACCACGGGACCCGCATCCCCGGAAAGTAGTGTCGCCCCGGTGAGGCGCAGATGACCGGGGTGTTCCTCTCGCAGACGGTGTGGGACGCCCGCGGCGACGCAGTGCGCGCGCTGGTGCCCGGGTGCGACGAGCTGGTCTTCCGGCCCGGGGCCCGAGTGTCGGCGGACGAGATCGAGCGGATCGAGATCGCCAGCCTCTCGGACGACCTGTGGCCCGATCACTCGGCGTCGTTCATGCGCGTATGCCTCGATTCGCCGAACCTGCGGTGGCTGCACACCTTCAGCGCCGGTGTCGACCATCCGATCTTCCGCATGTTCCTCGACCGCGGCGTGCGCCTCTCGAACTCGAGCGGCGCAGCCGCGCGGTCGATCGCACACCACGTGGTGCTCAGCGTGCTGGCGATGCGGCGCGACCTGCCCGCCACGTTGCGCGACCAGGCGGCTCACCACTGGAACGTGCACGACGTCGACGATGTCGAGGGATCCGTCGTCGCGGTCATCGGCATGGGCCCCATCGGCATCGAGAGCGCCCGCCTGCTGGGCGAGCTCGGCATGCGCGCGATCGGCATGCGGCGCACCGTGGCCGGCGACGAGCCGTGCGAGACCTGGACGTTCGACCGCCTGGGTGAGCTGCTCGCGATGGCCGACACGATCGTCATGGCCGTGCCGCTCACACCCGGCACGGCACACCTCATCGACGCAGCGGCGATCGCGTCGATGCGACCGGGGGTGCACCTCGTGAACGTCGGCCGCGGCGGACTGGTCGACGAGCCAGCACTCATCGACGCGCTCCGCAGCGGTCAGGTGGGCTTCGCCGCGCTCGACGTCACCGAGGTCGAGCCGCTGCCCACCGAGAGCGCCCTGTGGGACCTGCCGAACGTGATCATCACCCCACACACGTCGGGGGCCACCCGGTCGAACCGTCAGCGTGCCGGCGACGTGTTCGTCGACAACCTCGGCCGGTTGATGCGCGGCGAACCCCTCCGCAACGAAGTGACCTGACCCGGGTCAACACAACGAGCCTGGTAGCACGGGCGTGGTATCAACGCGTATGACGACTGTGCAGCAGGTGCCGCTGGGAGTGTTCGGTGGCTCCGGGTTCTACGAGTTCTTGGACGACGCGCAGGAGATGCTGGTGGACACGCCGTACGGCCCGCCCGCCGGCCCTGTGGTGGTCGGCTCGGTCGCAGGGCATTCGGTTGCATTCATGGCCCGCCACGGCCGCAACCACCAGTTTGCGGCCCACCGAGTGCCGTATCGGGCGAACATGTGGGCGTTGCACTCGGTAGGCGTGCGTTCCATCGTGGCCCCGTGCTCGGTCGGTTCGCTGCAGCCCGAGATCCATCCGGGCCAGCTCGTGGTCGTCGACCAGGTCGTCGACCGAACGTGGGGCCGCCCGGACACGTTCCACGACATCGGTGGGCCGACCGGTGAGCCGGGAACCGACGGTCCGGTGCATCACCAAACGTTCGCTGACCCCTACGACCAGGGGTTGCGCGACCAACTCGTCGCTGCCGGCAGGCGTACCGGCGCCGACGTGTTGGACGGCGGCACCATGGTGGTCATCAATGGCCCGCGCTTTTCGACACGGGCCGAGAGCAGATGGTTTCGATCGATGGGTTGGGAGGTGGTGAACATGACCGGGTATCCCGAAGCAGTCCTCGCGGCAGAGCTGGGCATTCGCTACGCCTCGATCGCCCTCGTAACCGACTACGACGCCGGTGTTGACGGCCATGAACCGGTGACGATGGATGCGGTGTTCGCGATGATGCGATCGAACGTGTCACGGGTTCGCGACCTGATCGTCCAGGCCGTCGAGCATTCGTACGCGGAGCTCATCGCTCCCCGGTAGGGCCTGTCTCATCGGATGTCGGCGTGTCGAGATGCGAATGATCCGGCGCAGTGACAGGCAGGCCCGCAGCAGCCCACGCCGTGTGGCCGCCGATGAGATCGGCGACGTCGCTGAAGCCCAACCGCACCAGATTGGCAGCCGCAAGCGACGAGCTGTATCCGCCGTTGCACACGACCACCAGCGGTTGATCGAACGACGTCATGGCGGGGTGCAGGTACCCGTTCGCCGGGTCGAAGTGCCACTCGATGACGGTGCGCGGTACATGCACCGCACCTGGGATGACCCCGAATCGATGGCGATCGGTGTGCGTGCGAGTGTCGAGAACGACGGTTCCATCGGCCGACGTGAGGCGCGCAGCGAGTTCGAACGGTGAGACACGGGTGATGGTCGCGCGCGCCTCGAACAACAGATCGTGCACGGTCGTCCGGTCACCACGGCGATAGAGCGACAGCGCCACATCCGACAGCTGGTAGGACCCGAGTGGCTGGAGGTCGGCTGCCCAGAACTCGTTGCCGAGCACCGGCCCTGCCGCCTCGTGAAGAACGATCAGGTGGCCGCGCCGTTCGATGTGTTGCATCGCTGCGTGCATCAACGCCCGACGGTGTCCGTCGTCGCCACGCCCGAGCACCTCGGTGCCGATGACCACCAGATCGAAGCGGCGCTCGAACTGCAGCGTGATCGCATCGTTGGCTGCGATGCCGACAACGTGGTCGGCGCTGCTGGTGAGCGCGGCAAGGACGACCTGGTCGACTGCACCGAGATGAAGCACGGACGCACGCGTGAACTCGGGAAGTTGAGCGATGACCGCGCTCGGCGCGGCATGCCCCGAGATGGCGTGGCCCTTCATGGTGGGGATGGTACGTGCGGATGGTGGGCGACGGTGGTGTGCGTTGCTGTCATGCTGACGACATGACCAATCCAGGAGCAATGCATGAACGGGCTCGCGGCTACACCATCGGTGGCGTGCGCATCCTCGCCGGCTTGATGTGGTTGGCGAACCTGCACTGGAAGGTGCCGGCCGACTTCGGTCAGCAGAACGGTGGCGGCCTGTACAAGTACATCGCGGCGGGTGCCGAGAATGCGCCCTTCGGCCCGTACCGGTGGGCGCTCGACGAACTCGTGCTGCCCAACTTTCGAGCGTTCGGATGGTTCACGCTGAT
>Ga0247831_1004254_pt1 | contig 19458 bp, 18 predicted proteins | sample LaCruzMarch2015__9_FD_192406 | JGI IMG/M metagenome (GOLD analysis project Ga0247831, IMG submission 192406) | Freshwater microbial communities from meromictic Lake La Cruz, Castile-La Mancha, Spain - LaCruzMarch2015_1m | ecosystem: Environmental > Aquatic > Freshwater > Lake | place: Spain... | reverse complement strand
AGTCACCCAACGCAAAAACATCGGGGTCGCGCGTGGTTTGCAGCGTATCGAAGACGACCAACTGGTTGATGCGGTTGGTTTCAAGACCGCTGAAGTCTTTCAAAAAATCAGGTGCTTTCACGCCTGCGGCCCACACTACCAATTCAGATTCGATCTCGCGTCCATCGGCCAAGCGAATGCCGGTGGGCGTGACTTCCATCACCTTGGAACTGGTGAGTACTTGGACACCCAAATGGGAGAGGAGTTTCTCTGTGGCTTGAGACATGCGTGGCTGCAAAGCCGGCAATATTCGGTCGGCCGCCTCGATCAAGCTGACTTTGATGTCCTTGTCCACGTCAATGCGGTCCAAGCCAAACGCCACCACCTCGCGCGTGGTGCGGTGCAGCTCTGCGGCCAACTCGACGCCCGTGGCACCCGCGCCGATGATGGCCACATGCAATTGACGTTTGTGGATGACTTCTGATTGGTGGTGCGCGCGGATGCACGCATTGACCATCTTGGAATGGAATGACTTGGCGTCGTGTTGTGTTTCCAACTTCAGCGCGTACTCTTTGACGCCCTGGGTGCCAAAGTCATTGCTCAAGCTGCCGATGCAAATCACCAGCGTGTCGTAGTTGATGCGCTGAGTGGGTGTGACGGCGATGCCATCCTCGTCCAAATAAGGCGCAAGTTCAATGGTTTTATGAGACCGGTCAAGCCCCGCGAGTTCACCAATGCGAAAAGTAAAGTGATGCCAATGGGCTTGGGCCATGTAATCCACTTCGTGGTCGCCTAGGTCCATGCTGCCCGATGCGATTTCATGCAGCTTGGGTTTCCAAATGTGCGTGCGGTTTTTATCGACCAGGGTGACAACTGCACGCTGGTTTCGGCCATAGGCATGTCCCAGCCGGGTTGCGAGTTCCAGTCCCCCAGCGCCGCCACCCACTATGACGATTTTGTGTTGTTTGTTCATCGTTCAGCTCGCGTTTTTGCAATAAGTTCAGTTCGCCCATTCAAACGCCGCAAAGCCACTGCTGAGAAACATTCAATAAAACGTCATTCCTATTATTTTGAAGGAAAAAACTAAGACAGCGCCTGGAATGTCCAGAATTTCCATGAAAGGGGCATTTCTTATCGGTTGTCACGGCTTCTCAAGTTGAAAGAGTCAGCGCAGTGAACGCGTTGGGGCCTTAAGCCTCATCCTCCGATGCACCGCGAAAGGTGCCTGTCGCAGCAAAAAAGTCTTTTGCAAAATGGTAGCCCGTGATTGCAGCCAGAATCAACTTCAGAACACTTTGATGCCACATTGCACACCCCTTGGCTTACTGCCTGGCCGACACCACAATCCCACCCACAATCAGCGCGAACGCTGCCACGTGGTACAGCTGCGGCAGCTCGCCCAAAAAGGCGGCTGAGAAGATGGCCGCAAACAGCGGGGTGAGGTTGGCAAAAAAGCCAGCCACCGCAGGCCCCGCCCTTTGGATGCCCAGGCCCCAGCAGCGGTAGGCCAGCACCGCCGGGCCCACGGCCACAAAGGCCAGCGCAGCGATCAGGGGCCAGCCCCAGCGGATGTGGGCATCGGTCAAGCCCCATTCCATGCCCGCAAACAAGCCCGACCAGGCCAGACCGAACACCACCTGCGCAAGCAAAAAGGCTGCCCAGTCGTTGCGGATGGCTTCGGGCTCGTCACGTCTGCTGAGCAACCAGCTGTACCAAGACCAACAAGCGGTGGCCAATAAGATGAACAAATCGCCCACCACCAAACGCACCGCCATGAGCTGTGCCCAGTCGCCCCGCGACAACACCACCAGCACGCCAAGAATCGAGAGCACCGCCCCATACACCTGGGCGCGCCGCACCGGCGCCTGAAAAAACAGCGCCCCAATGCCCAGCATCCAGACCGGGCCACTGGCCGCCACCAAGGTCACATTCAGCGGGGTGGAGGTTTGCAGCGCCAGGTATTGCAGCGCGTTGTAGCAGCCCACGCCCAGCAAACTGAGCAGGGCAAAACGCCGCCAGTGCTGCCACATTCCGCTGCTGCGCCGCAAAACCCAGCCCGCCAGTGGCAACAAAATGAACAAGGCCACGGCCCAACGTAAAAAGTTGAGCGTGATGGGCGGCACCAAATCGCTGACCAGACGACCCACCACGGCATTGCCCGCCCACAGCAAAGGTGGGACCGTCAGCAGCAAAGCGGTCACAGGCGAGAGTTTTTGGGTCATGCGGCAATGTAGCGGCACTCGGGTTTTCCCGCTGTCGCCAAACTGTCCCGCCACCGTCCCTGTTCCCGGCTGGGGGACAAGATTCGTGGCAAAGTGGCAGGTTCCAAAATATCATACCCACAGGAGATTTCCATGAGCCTTGCAGTCCAGATTGACCAACACGGTGGTCCCGAAGTTATGAAACTGGTGGATGTCGCCGTGGGCGAACCCGGCCCCGGTGAGATCCGTATCCGCCACAAGGCCATCGGCCTGAACTTCATTGACGTGTACCAGCGCAGCGGCCTGTACCAGCTGCCCATGCCGCTCAAATTGGGCATGGAAGGCTCGGGCGTGGTCGAAGCCGTGGGCGAGGGCGTGACGCACCTCAAGGTGGGCGACCGCGCTGCCTATGCCAGCCAGCCTCCCGGTAGCTACTGCGAAGTGCGCGTGATGCCCGCCAAGTGCGTGTGCAAATTGCCCGATGCGATCTCCTTTGAGACCGGCGCTGCCATGATGCTCAAGGGCTTGACGGCGCAGTACCTGCTCAAGCGCACACAGCCCCAAGGTGGCCTGAAGGCCGGTGACTTCGTACTTTTCCACGCCGCAGCCGGTGGTGTGGGCCTGATCGCTTGCCAGTGGGCCAAGGCCTTGGGCCTTCGCTTGATCGGCACGGCTGGCAGCGATGCCAAGTGCGCTTTGGCCCTGGCCAATGGCGCGGAGTTCTGCATCAACTACTCCACCGATGATTTCCAGGTCAAGGTCAAAGAAATCACCGGCGGCAAAGGCGTGAAGGTGGTTTACGACTCGGTGGGCAAAGACACTTGGGACAAGTCACTCGACTGCCTGGCACCGTTTGGACTGCTGGCCAGCTTTGGCAATGCCTCCGGTCCTGTGCCCCCGTTTGCGCCTGGAATGCTGGGTAACAAGGGCTCCATCTATGTGACCAGACAGACCCTTTTCAGCCACATCACCACGCGTGAAAACACGCAGGAAATGGCCGACGATTTGTTCGAGGCCGTGACCAGCGGCAAGGTCAAGATCCACATCGAGCAAACTTTCCCGTTGGCCAGCATCCAAGACGCCCACACCGCGCTGGAAGCACGCAAGACCACGGGTTGCACCATCATCACTTTGTAACAGCCAGTTGATTGGGCTGATTTCGTAGGAGCCCACCCTGTGGGCGATGGATTTCAAGGGAGTGAGCCACGCCCATCCCCCACGGGGTGGGCTCCTAATTTAAATAACTTCTCAGGCCGCCAGCTTGGCCTTGGCCGCGATGGTCTCCAGCGCATCGCTCAGGTGCTGCAAAGTGCGGGGCACTTGATGCCATTTGTCCAGACCAAACAAGCCCATGCGGAAGGTGCGGAAGTCGGCAGGCTCGTCGCACTGTAGGGGCACGCCGGCGGCGGTTTGCAGGCCCAGCGCCAAGAATTTCTTGCTGCTTTGGATCTCGGGGTCGGTGGTGTAGCTGACCACCACGCCGGGGGCTTCAAAGCCGGGTGCTGCCACACTGGGAAAACCGTGCGTCAGCAGCAGATCGCGCACTTGGCGACCCAGCGCAATTTGTTCGTCGCGCACTTTGTCAAAACCATAGGCCTCGGTCTCCAGCATGGTCTCTTGCAAGCGCTGCAGCGCATCGGTGGGCAAAGTGGTGTGGTACATGTGACCATTGCCTTCATAGGTCTCCATCACTTGCAGCCACTTTTTCAGGTCCATGGCGAAGGTGGTGCTGGTGGTGCTGTCGATCGCTTGGCGGGCGCGCTCGCTCAGCATGACCATGGCGCAGCAAGGCGAGCTGCTCCAGCCTTTTTGTGGGGCGCTGATCAACACATCCACCCCCGTGGCTTGCATGTCCACCCACATGGCGCCCGAGGCGATGCAGTCCAGCACAAACAGGCCGCCCACCGCGTGAACGGCATCGGACACGGCTTTCAAGTAGTCGTCGGGCAGGATCATGCCAGCGGACGTTTCGACGTGCGGAGCAAACACCAGCGCAGGTTTTTCTGCAGCAATGGCAGCTTTGACTTCTTCGATCGGGGCAGGCGCCCAGGCAGCTTGGGAGCCCGCGGAGACACGGCGGGCCTTGAGCACGCTGTGGCTCTTGGGGATCTGGCCCATGTCAAAAATTTGTGTCCAGCGGTAGCTGAACCAGCCATTGCGAATCACCATGACATGTTGGTGGGTGGCGAACTGGCGTGCCACCGACTCCATGCCAAAGGTGCCGCTGCCCGGGACCAAAGCGACCGAGTGAGCACCGTAGACGGTTTTGAGCATGCGCGAGATGTCGGTCATCACGCCGCCAAAACGCTTGGACATGTGGTTCAGGGCGCGGTCGGTGTAGACCACCGAAAATTCGAGCAGACCATCGGGGTCAATGTGGGGTAACAAGCCGGGCATGGGGTGTCTCCTTGTTTTTGAGTCAGGGGCGAGAGCATAACCGAGATGGCGGTTCTGTGGGTTAGGGGCATAGGCCGGGTGCGTATCACACCCAGCCCATGCCCCTCTTGGTGGTGATTGAAGGTTTCAGCGTCCGCGTCGGACCCGTAATATTTCGTCCAGGATCAGCAAGGCCGCGCCAACGCTGATGCCCGCATCGGCCACGTTGAAGGCCGGGAAGTGCCAAGCACCCCAGTAAAAGTCGAGAAAGTCGACCACGTATCCGTGCAGCAGACGGTCCACCACGTTGCCAATGGCACCGCCCAGGATGAGGGAAATGGCCAGGCTGAAGAGTTTTTGACCGGCGTGCGAGCGCAGCATCCAGACCATGAAGATGGCCGCTGCCACGCCGATGCCTGTGAAAAACCAGCGCTGCCAACCGCCCGCACCCGCCAGGAAGGAGAAGGCCGCGCCGTGGTTGTGCACCCGCACCAAATTGAAAAACGAGGTGATGGGCGTGCTGTCGCCCAACTGAAAAGCGCCCAGTACCAGCACCTTGGTGAACTGGTCGATCAGCAGCACCAAGAGGGCAATGCCCAGCCAGACCCACAGGCTGGGGCGGTTGCTGGTTTTGAATTTGTTGGCCATGGGTGTGCGTCCTGTGGTTGCGGCGGGTTCAGGCCACTTGGCGTGTTTCGCCAGGGCCATGCAGGTTGCTCACGCAGCGGCCACAAATGGTGGGGTGGTCGGCGTTGTGGCCCACGTCGTCTGCGTAGTGCCAGCAGCGCTCGCATTTGGTTGCCTGGCTGGCGTTCACTTGCACGGCCAGGGTGTCGTCTGCTTGTAAAGTCACTTTGGAGGTGATGAATACGAACTTGATGTCCACCCCCAAACTTTCCAGCAGGGCGTGGTCAGCAGATGGCGCGGTCAAGGTGATCTCGGCTTGCAACGACGCGCCCACTTGGCCGTCTACACGCAGGTTTTCGATGTCTTTGTTCACCAGATCGCGGATCTCGCGAATGCGGCTCCACTTGGCCAAAAGGGCGATGTTTTGTGCTGCATCGGCCGAGCCGAAGTCGCTGAAGGTTTCCAGGAAGATGGATTCCGACGTGCCGAAAGTGCCCCAAGCTTCTTCGGCTGTGAACGAGAGGAACGGCGCCATCCAGCGCAGCATGCCGTGGGTGATGCGCCACAAAGCGGTTTGGGCGCTGCGGCGAGCCAAGGATTTGGGCGCTGTGGTGTACAGGCGGTCTTTGAGCACGTCCAGATAAAACGAGCCCAGGTCTTCCGAGCAATAAATTTGCAGCTTGCTGACGACAGGGTGGAATTCGTAGACGTCAAAGTGAGCGCGGATATCGGCTTGCAGCTGTGCGGCGCGGGCCAGCGCAAAGCGGTCGATCTCGAGCAATTGGTCTTCGGCCACGGCATCCTGCGCCGGGTCGAAATCGCTCACGTTGGCCATCAAGAAGCGCAGTGTGTTGCGGATGCGGCGGTACGAGTCCACCACGCGGGCCAGGATTTTTTCGTCGATGTTGAGGTCGCCCGAGTAGTCGGTGCTTGCCACCCACAGGCGCACAATTTCTGCGCCCATTTTGGAGGTGATGGTTTGCGGGTCCACCGTGTTGCCCAGCGACTTGCTCATCTTGCGGCCTTGGCCGTCGGTGGCAAAGCCGTGAGTCAGCAGGCCCCGGTAAGGTGCGCGGCCATACAAGGCGCAGCCCAGCAGCAGCGAGCTGTGGAACCAACCGCGGTGCTGGTCGTGGCCTTCCAAATACAGGTCCGCCTCAGGACCTTCGGCATGGAAGGGCGGCACGCCGTAAGCGTCTTTGTGGCTGCCGCGCAGCACATGCTGGAAGGTGGAGCCCGAGTCGAACCAGACTTCCAGAATGTCGGTGCTCTTGGTGTAGCTGGGGGCGTCGGATGCGCCCAAGATTTCTTCCACCGTCACGCGGCTCCAGGCTTCGATACCGCCTTTTTCAACAATGTCAGCGGCTTGGTCCAGGATGGCCATGGTGTTGGGGTGCAATTCGCCCGAGTCCTTGTGCAGAAAGAACGGCACGGGCACGCCCCAGCTGCGCTGACGCGAGATGCACCAGTCGGGGCGGTTGGCGATCATGTCGCGCAGGCGGGTCTTGCCGTTCTCGGGGTAAAACTGGGTTTGCTCGATCGCGTCGAGCGCCAGCTGGCGCAGGGTCTTGGGCGCTTTGTCTTGGGTGAACACACCCTCGCCCTCGTCCATGCGCACAAACCATTGGGCGGCAGCGCGGTAAATGACGGGCGTTTTGTGACGCCAGCAGTGCGGGTAGCTGTGGGTGATTTCCACCGTGGCCATCAGGCGGTCGCTTTGGCCCAGCACCTCGATCACGCGGGCGCAGGCTTTCCAGATGTGCTGGCCGCCGAAGAAAGGCAGCTCTTCGGCGTACACGCCATTGCCTTGCACCGGGTTGAGGATGTCGTCGTAGGCCAGGCCGTTGGCGATACAGGAGTTGAAGTCGTCCACGCCGTAAGCGGGCGACGAGTGCACGATGCCCGTGCCGTCGGTGGCGGTCACGTACTCGGCCAGATACAGGGGCGATGGGCGGCGGTAGCTGTATGGGCCACCTTCGTCAGCGCTCACGGTGTCGTGCAGCGGGTGGCGGAAAACCAAGCCGCGCAACTTCTCGCCCACTGCGGTGGCGATCACGGTGCCTTGCAATTGGTAGCGCTCCAGGCATTTTTCGACCAAACTGGCAGCCAGCAGCAGCACGCCACGGGGCGTGTCCACCAGGGCATATTCCAACTCGGGGTGGGCGTTGAGCGCTTGGTTGGCGGGAATCGTCCAAGCGGTGGTGGTCCAGATGACGGCAAATGCTTTCTTGCTGCCCTCGCCAGGCAGTTTGGGCAGGCCAAAGGCGGCAGCCAGTGCGGCGGTGTTGTCGGCTTCAAAGGCCACGTCCAGCGTGTCGCTCTTTTTGTCGGCGTATTCGATCTCGAATTCGGCCAGCGACGAGCCGCAGTCAAAGCACCAGTAAACGGGTTTGAGGCCGCGGTAAACAAAGCCACGCTCAATCACGCGCTTAAAGGCGCGGATTTCACCGGCTTCGTTGGCGAAGTCCATGGTGCGGTAAGGGCGCTCCCAGTCGCCCAGCACGCCCAGGCGCTTGAAGTCTTCGCGCTGTTGGCCGATTTGCTCGGTGGCAAAGGCGCGGCTCTTGGCTTGCATGTCGTCTCTGGACAGCTTGCGGCCATGCAGTTTTTCGATCGCGTTTTCGATCGGCAGGCCGTGGCAGTCCCAGCCGGGAATGTATTGCGCGTCAAAGCCCGCCAATTGCTTGGACTTGACGATCATGTCTTTGAGAACTTTGTTCAGTGCGTGGCCGATGTGCAGTTTGCCGTTGGCGTAAGGCGGGCCGTCGTGCAGCACGAACAGCGGGGCGCCTTGGCGGGCGGCGCGCAGTTTTTTGTAGAGGCCGCCGTCGTTCCACTCGCTCACCCAGCCCGGCTCGCGCTTGGGCAGGTCGCCGCGCATCGGAAACGGGGTGTCCATCATGTTGATGCGGGTGTCGGGGTTTTGGGTTTTGTCTGTCATGGTGCGTCAAGTCGAGAGGGCTTCGACAAGCTCAGCCCGAGCGGCTGAGCCGTTCGGAGAGATCAAGAGGGGGTGGGCCGTTGAGGTCGTTCGCCCTGAGCCTGTCGAAGGGCAGCAAACGAGGGCCAGAGCGTCAAATTCGGTCGCGGGTGGTTTGGCGGCTGGTTTCACCATGGCGGGACGCAAACCACGCTTGTGCGTCGTCGCAGTCTTTGGCAATGCCCTTTGTCAGGGCGTCCAGACCGTCGTATTTGAGCTCGTCGTGTAATTTATGCAGCAAGTCCACGCGGATGATTTTACCGTAGCCCCCCTCGGCCCCCAGATGGGCAGGCCAGTCGAAGGCGTGCGTCTCCAGCAGCACGCGCCCGCCGTTGACATCATGAGGGTCCAAAGAGGGGCGGATGCCCAGATTGGCCACGCCCCGCAATGGGTGATCGGCCAGGCCATGCACTTGGACGACAAAAATGCCGCTGGCGGCAGGCTTGTGGTGCGTAAAGCGCAAATTCAGCGTGCGAAAGCCGTCGCCTGCGCCATGAGCTGTTGCAGCCAATTCGCGTCCCAATTTGCGACCGTGTACCACATGGCCACTGATGCTGTAGGGTCGTCCTAGCAGGGCCTGCACCGCGGGCAGGTCGCCTCGGTTGAGCGCATCGCGCACGGCCGAGCTGGACACGCGCAGGCCGCGCACCTCGTAGCTGTTCATGCGAGCCACATCAAAGCCGAGACTTTGTCCGGCAGTGTCAAGCATGGCGTAGTCGCCCGCGCGCTTGGCGCCAAAGCGGAAATCGTCACCCACCAGCACATAGCGCACGCCCAGGCCGCGCACCAGCACCTGCTCAATGAAGTCTTGGGGCGATTGGCTGGCCAGCCGGGCGTCAAAGGGCACCACCACCACTTGGTCCACGCCGCAGCTCTCAAGCTCTTGCAGTTTGTCGCGCATCGTGGCGATGCGGGCTGGGGCCAAATCGGGCTGGTGGAGGGCCTTGGCAAAGTAGTCGCGCGGGTGGGGTTCGAAGGTCATCACACAGCTGGGCACGCTCCGATGGGCCGCTTCGCTGCGCAGCAGGGCCAGCATGGCCTGGTGGCCCCGGTGCACGCCGTCAAAGTTGCCGATGGTCAAAGCGCAAGCGGGGGCCAGATCGGGATGTTGGAAGCCTCGGTAAACCTTCATGTCGCTTGTGATGTCCTGCTACTGATCTGGCTCAAGCGCCAGCTTTCACGGTATTGTCAATGTAAGAGGGTATATTGTGACCGAGCCCGATCCCTTCATCCTTGCACCCCAAGGCATAAGGTCCGATCGAGACGGAACTTTTCGTGTCAGTGGTTTTTGAACTGTTGGATGGAGGCGTCTGTGAAGGTTTTGAAACTCTCGGCCCAAGGCTTGCCGCAATCGTGGATCACGCTTGAGCAAGCCGTAACCCATTACGCCGCCGACGAGGTGCGTTGGGAAGCGGGCCAGCAACTGGCCGTGTTCCATGGGGGGCACAACGCGCTCACCGGCCAGCAATCCATCATCACCGTCAACAGCATCATTGGCACCCAGGGCGTGCCCCGCATCAACCCGTTTGACCTGGTTTCTGGCTTGACCAATCCAAAATTGTTTGTGCGCGACCGCAACGTCTGCGCGTATTGCGGCGGGCATTTTCACGAATCGGTGCTCACCCGTGAGCACATTGTTCCCGTGAGTCAAAAAGGGCCCGACCATTGGATGAACGTGGTCACGGCCTGCCGCTCCTGCAACCACCGCAAAAGCAGCCGTACGCCAGAGCAAGCCAACATGCCGCTGCTCTACGCGCCCTATGTGCCCAGCCTGTGGGAAGACTTCATCTTGCGCAACCGCCGCATTTTGAGTGACCAGATGGCGTTTTTGATGGCACATGTGCCCAAGAGCTCGCGATTGATGGCCTGAGCTGGCAGCCTCGCGACGCCGCTTGCGCTGGCCAGCAAAGCGCTGCATCATCCATCCCTGAAAACAAAAGAACCCATATCGGCATGCCTTTAAGGCATGGATCCGGTGATGGGGCCATCAGGGAGACCCGCCATGCCTCACCCACCCCTGGCCTTGCGCCAGTACCTTGCAAGCACGCCAGGCCTGAGCCGACGCGCCAGTGTGTCGGCGCTGCTTTTGTCGCCCTGGCTGATGCCACGTGTTGGCGCTCAGGTCGTGCAGCCCGTCGACTCCGGCGGGCACAGCGGCGTTCAGCTGGCCATGCCTTGGCCCGCTGGCCGATCCCCACAAGGTTTTTGGGTCAGCGAAAAATTCGACGGCGTCAGGGCCGTTTGGGATGGGCGCGTTTTGCGCTTTCGCAGTGGCCGCGCCATCGCAGCCCCTGCCTGGTTTTTGTCGGCATTGCCCCGGGTCGCGCTTGACGGTGAGTTGTGGACGGCGCGGGGGGCTTTTGACCGGCTCTCTGGCGTGGTGCGGCAAGCCGAGCCCGACGACGAGGCCTGGCGGGCTGTGAAGTACCTGGTGTTTGACGCCCCCGGTCATGCCGCCCCGTTTGCGCAGCGGGTGGCTTTTGTGCAAACCACGTTGGCGCAAGCGCAGCAGCCTTGGCTGATGCCGGTCGCGCAGCGCGAGGTGAACGACGCCCGCGCTTTGCAGGCTTTGTTGCAGGAGACGGTGCGCCAAGGCGGCGAGGGGCTGATGCTGCACCGCGCCGATGCCCTGTGGCAGCCCGGCCGCACCGACGCGCTGTTCAAGCACAAACCCGAGCAGGACGAAGAGGGTCTGGTGGTGGGCCACCAGCCGGGAAAAGGGCGTTTGCTGGGCATGACCGGGGCTTTGCTGGTTCAAATGCCGTCGGGCCAGCGTTTTGCCCTGGGATCTGGCCTGAGCGATGCCCAGCGCCGCAACCCGCCGCCCTTGGGGGCGTGGGTCACTTACCGTTACCGCGATCGCACGCCCTCGGGCTTGCCGCGTTTTGCGTCTTTCTTGCGGATGCGCGAGTTGGAGTGAGCCATCAAGGGTATTCGGAACTTCTAAGAACTTGTAACCTTAATTTAATGTACATACAATAAAATGGTGAAGATTGGATTCAATCCAGCCAAAAATGCCGCCAATATGGCAAGCCGTGGTTTGCCGTTTGAGCTTGTCGAGCAGCTTGACTGGGCCCATGCGCTGATGAAGGAAGACACCCGCAAAGCCTACGGAGAGCGGCGATTTCATGTGCTGGGGTTCATCGGGGAGCGCTTGCACGCCCTAGTATTCACGCCGCGCGAAGGCAAGGTGCATGTCATCAGTCTGCGCAAGGCCAATTCGAGAGAGGTCAAGAGATATGCCAAAACGCCCAAATCCAGAACGGGTTGATTCCGACAACCCCGAATGGACGGATGCAGACTTTGCCCGCGCCCGCCCTGCATCAGAAGTGTTGCCCGAGCTGTTTGGAACCCAGGCCGCACAGGCGATGCTCAAGCCACGCGGGCGACCACGATCTGAGGTCGTCAAAGAACGCATCACCATCCGCTTTGATGCCGATGTGCTGGAAGCTTTCCGGTCTACCGGCAAGGGCTGGCAGACCCGAATGAATGACGCCATGCGTGACTGGGTGCGAGCCCACTCCCCGGTGTAGTTCACAGACAAACCCACAGGAAGATCTGAGCAAAGACAAAGGGCCCCTTGCGGGGCCCTTTGTCTTTGGAATGTCAGATCGATGGCGAGTGATTGTTTGGCCACTAGGCGAGAGGGCGGCGCGTTTCGGGCTCAGAGGCGCTTCGCTTTGCCACATCGCCCGACCCGCGTCGCCCTCCCGTCTTGCTCGGGTTCCGGGTTCTCTTCAGGCGAACACGCCTGCCGTCTCCTGCATGCGGGCTGACACTTCGCCCAGCTGGTGCAGGGTGTCGCCAAAGCTCATGTCCAGCTGCGTCAATTTCTTGAAGTAGTGGCTCACGATGTACTCGTCCGTGACGGCAATGCCGCCGTGCAGTTGCACCGCTTGCTGGCCGATGAAGCGCATTGACACGCCCAGCTGGTACTTGGCGCGCGCCAAGGCGCGGCGGCGCTCGTCAGCGGGCGCGTGCACCTTCAGGCTGGCGTAGTAGCTCATCGAGCGGCCCAATTCCAGATGCATCTTCATGTCGGCCACGCGGTGGCGCAGGGCCTGGAAGCTGGCGATGTTCACACCGAACTGCTTGCGGGTGTTCATGTAGTCCACGGTGATGGCCAGGGTTTTGTCCATCACCCCCACGGCTTCGGCGCAGGTGCAGGCGATGCCGATGTCCACGGCCTCTTCCAAAGCGGTCAGGCCGTTCAGGGTGATCAGCTGCGCGGGGGCTTGGCTCATCACCACTTCGGCGGCGCGTGAGCCGTCTTGTGTGCCGTAGGCCTGGGTGCTCACGCCGCTGGCGCTGCGCTCGACCAAAAACAGGGCGATCTGGCCGTTCACGGTGGCAGGCACCACGAAGGCGTCGGCCTGGTCGCCTACGGCCACCACGCTCTTGGTGCCGCTCACGGCCCATGCGCCGCCAGATTCGCTGGCCTGTGCGGCGCAACGGTTCAGTTGGTAACGTGCGCCGCGCTCTTGCTGCGCCAGCACCACGATGGCCTCGCCTGCCGCCATGCGGGGCAGCCAAGCGGTTTGCAGGGCTGCAGGGGCGTGGGTTTGCAGTGTGGCGCTGCAGATCAGGGTTTGGGTCAGGGGTTCGAGCACGATGCCGCGCCCGAGTTCTTCCATGGTGACCATGGCTTCGGTCGGGCCCATGCCCATACCGCCGTTGTCTTCGCTCACATACAAGCCCGTCAGGCCCAATTCGGCCAGCTCGTTGTAGGCGGCGCGGTCAAAACCACCCGCAGCGACGATGGCGCGGCGGCGGTCAAAGTCATAGCCCTTGTCCACCCATTTGCGCACCGCGTCGCGCAGTTGTTCTTGGTCGTCAGAAAAATCGAAATCCATGTGTGTCTCCTTAGCCCAGAACTGTCTGAGCGACGATGTTGCGTTGCACTTCGTTGCTGCCACCGTAAATGGTGGTCTTGCGCATGTTGAAGTAGTTGGCCGCCAGCGGCGCATTGGCCACCACACCGCCGGGGAAGTTGCCTTGCCAGCCAGCGTCCATGGCTTCGAAGATGAAGGGCAGTGCAAAAGGACCTGCGGCTTGCATCATCAGCTCGGTGTAGCGCTGTTGAATTTCGCTGCCCTTGATCTTCAAGAGGCCTGCGATGTCGAGCGAGTTCTTGCCGGACTTTTCGGCCGACAGGACACGCAGGACCAGCATTTCGAGGGCCACGATGTCAACTTCGAGCTTGGCGATTTCGTCGCGGAAGCGCAGGTCGTCGTAGACGCCTTCGGCTTTGGCGATGCGCTTCAAGCGCTCGAGCTCGCGTTTGGCACGGTTCACGTCAGCGATGTTGGTGCGCTCGTGGGCCAGCAGGTGCTTGGCGTAGTTCCACCCCTTGTTTTCCTCGCCCACCAGGTTCTCGGCGGGCACTTCGACGTTGTCAAACCAGACTTCGTTGACTTCGCATTCGCCGTCGAGCAGTTTGATGGGGCGCACTGTGATGCCGGGCGACTTCATGTCGATCAGCAAGAAGGAGATGCCGGTTTGGGGCTTGCCTTCGGTGCTGGTGCGCACCAGGCAGAAAATCCACTCGCCGTATTGGCCGAGGGTGGTCCAGGTTTTTTGGCCATTCACGATGTATTTGTCACCCACACGCTCGGCGCGGGTTTTCAGCGAGGCCAGGTCCGAGCCTGAACCCGGCTCGCTGTAGCCCTGGCTCCACCAGACTTCGCCGCTGGCGATGCCGGGCAAAAAGCGTTGTTGCTGTTCGGCATTGCCAAAAGCCATGATCACCGGGGCCACCATCACCGGGCCAAAAGGCACCACGCGGGGGGCACCGGCCAGGGCGCATTCTTCTTCAAACAAATGTTTTTGCACGGCGGTCCAGCCCGGGCCGCCAAACTGCGTGGGCCAACCCCATCCCAGCCAGCCTTTTTTGCCCAAAATCTTGGCCCAGCGCTGCATGTCCTCACGCGTCAGGCGCATGGCGGCGTGCACTTTTTGTGAAATGTCATCGGGCAAGTTGTCCTTGACCCAGGTGCGGATCTCGTCGCGGAATGCGAGTTCGTCGGGGGTGAATGCCAAATCCATGGGGAAATCTCTCCGTTGGGGGTGGGTATTTTTGAGTGCAGTTCAAGCAAAATCAAACGACCGTGCTTTTTATCATGCGCAGACCGATTCGGCTTGTCCTTGGTGCGACAAAAGCCAAGAGACTTTCAGTGAGCAGGGATAATCCGGCCCTTCATGAAAAACATCGTCATTCTGATTTCGGGCTCGGGCTCCAACATGGCCGCCATCGTGCGTGCGGCAGAGCAGGGCCGCTGGGACCAACGTTTGAACGCCCGGGTGGCCGCAGTTCTGAGCAACCGGGCCGATGCCCAAGGTTTGGACTTTGCCAAGGATCATGGCATCGCCACCGCCGTGCTGGACCACAAGACCTTTGCCAGCCGCGAAGCGTTTGACGGTGCCCTGGTGGCCGAAATCGACCGGTATGCGCCCGCTTTGGTGGTGTTGGCGGGCTTCATGCGCATCCTGACCCCCGGCTTTGTGGCGCACTATGCCGGGCGCTTGCTCAACATCCATCCGTCTTTGTTGCCCGCTTTTCCTGGCTTGAATACCCACCAGCGGACGATCGATGCCGGTTGCCGTTTTGCAGGGACCACGGTGCACCAGGTCACGGCCGAGCTCGACCATGGCGCCATCTTGGCGCAGGCCGTGGTGCCTGTGCTGCCGAAAGACACCGCCGAGTCACTGGCAGCTCGGGTGCTCACTCAGGAGCACTTGATTTACCCGCAAGCGGTCGCTGAGTTTTTGGCTCAATCGCCAATGCGTTCAAATCGGGGCTGAAATTTTCCGTTGAATTCGGCCACATCGGCAAACATGGCGGCGGGGCGCACCCACAGGCCTTGCTCGCCATACAAGGCCTGGTAAAGCGTCATGGGCTGCAAATCTTCGCTGTGGCGCACGGTGCCCAGCACGCGGTATTGACCACCCTTGTAGTGTTGGTAGAGCCCTTTGGGCGTTTCGATCATCGTTGGCAGTGGTTCTGACATGTCTTTCCTGATGTGTGTCTGTCACAAGGGTCGGGGATGGGACAATGCACCCCTATGCATCCAAAAGCCCTTTTAGACGCCTGCGCCGATTTGGTCAGGCTGGTTCTCCAATTTGAACATCCCGCCGACGCCGTGGTCTCCCGTTATTTCCGTGAACACCGTGCCTTGGGGCCTCGCGAACGCGCCACCTTGGCTGAAACCGCCTTTGCCGTGTTGCGCAAAAAGCTGTTGTTTGAGCAATTGGCCCGTTCGGGCTCGGGTGCCAAAGAGCGCAAGCTGGCGATTTTGGGGTTTTTTGGCCCGCGCGATTTTCTGGCTTCGGCGCTCAATGACACCGAAAAGCAATGGCTGGCCACTTGCGATGCGATTCCCGCTGACGCGCTGATGGCCCCTCACCGCCACAATTTGCCCGAGTGGATGGCGCAAGCCCTGCAGGCCCAATTGGGCGAGGATTTCTGGGACTTGGCCGAGCATTTGCAGCAACCCGGCACGCTGGACTTGCGCGTGAACGTGCTGCAAACCAAGCGCAGCGACATTCAGAAAGAGCTCGCGCAAGCGGGCATCGCCTCCGAACCCACGCCTTATTCGCCTTGGGGCCTGCGCTTGCAAGGCAAGCCTGCGCTGCAAAAAACCGACGCATTCACCCGAGGCGCCATCGAAGTGCAAGATGAAGGCTCGCAGCTCTTGGCCTTGCTGGTGGACGCCCACCGGGGCGAGATGGTGGTGGATTTTTGCGCCGGTGCAGGTGGCAAAACGCTGGCGCTGGGCGCGGCCATGCGCAGCACGGGCCGCTTGTACGCCTTTGACGTGTCGGGCCACCGCCTGGATGCGCTCAAACCCCGCATGGCCCGCAGTGGCTTGTCGAATGTGCACCCGGCCGCCATTGCCCACGAGCGCGATGACCGTGTGAAACGCCTGTCGGGCAAGATCGACCGCGTGCTGGTCGACGCGCCTTGCTCGGGCTTGGGCACCTTGCGCCGCAACCCCGACTTGAAATGGCGGCAAAAGCCCCAAGCTGTCCAAGAGTTGACCGAAAAGCAGCAAGCCATCCTGCAAAGCGCCTCGCGCATGGTCAAGTCGGGCGGTCGTTTGGTGTATGCCACCTGCAGCGTCTTGCCCGAGGAAAACGAGTTGATCGCGCAAGCCTTCAGCGCCGCCAACCCGGACTTTGTCCCCCTGAACGTGGCACAAGAGCTCGACAGGCTCAAAGTGCCCCACGCAGCCAGTTTGTGCTCACCGGCCCCATCGGGCGATGCCCACCCCGATGCCCCGCCAGCCGGCACATTCCTGAGGCTGTGGCCCCATCGCCATGCCACGGATGGGTTTTTTGCCGCAGCTTGGGTCAAAAAGTAATACTTTAAAACCCTTATCGGCCGAAGTCGGCCGAAAACGCTGTCCTTTTTGGGGCGGCAAACTTAAAATTAATGGATTGCCTGAATTCAGGTGCCAGTAGAAAGACAGACTCATGTTGTTGCCTGATTGGGCTTTTTTGGATGCCGTGGTTCATTGGATGGGCCATGGCCTGTTCGATTTCTCTTGGTGGCAGATGGTGTTGATCACTTTGGGCTTGACCCACATCACCATTGCCAGCGTGACCATTTTCTTGCACCGTCACCAAGCGCACCGCGCTTTGGACCTGCATGCCATTCCCTCGCACTTTTTCCGTTTCTGGCTGTGGTTGACCACCGGCCAGGTGACCAAGGAGTGGGCGGCCATTCACCGCAAGCACCACGCCAAGTGCGAGCAAGCCGAAGACCCGCACAGCCCCCATGTGCACGGCATCAAAACCGTGTTGTTCACAGGCGCTGAGCTGTACCGCAAAGAGTCCAAAAATCTCGACACCATCAAGCGTTTTGGCCACGGCACGCCTGACGACTGGATCGAGCGCAATCTGTACACCCGCTTTTCTTGGCAAGGCGTGGCCCTGATGCTGATCATCGATGTGGCCTTGTTTGGCTTCATTGGCCTGACCGTCTGGGCGGTGCAAATGGCTTGGATCCCGATCACGGCTGCCGGCATCATCAACGGCGCGGCCCACTACTGGGGTTACCGCAACTTTGAGGCGCACGACGCCAGCACCAACATTTCGCCCTGGGGCATCCTGATCGGTGGCGAAGAATTGCACAACAACCACCACACCTACCCCACATCGGCCAAGTTGTCGGTCAAGCCTTACGAGTTCGACATCGGCTGGCTTTACATCCGCATTCTGGAAACCCTGGGCATGGCGACTGTCAAGAAGACACCGCCCCGTTTGGCTTATGGCGACATCCGCCCGGTGGCCGACGAGAAGACCCTGGAAGCCCTGATCGCCAACCGCTACGAAGTGATGGCGGGCTACGCACGCAATGTGCGCACCGTGATGCAGCAAGAAGCGGACAAGCTCAAGCTGGACGCCAGCGTGTTGCAAGCGGCTCAGCGTTGGTTGCACCGCGATGCGGCCAAAGTGCCAACCGCCGCGCAAGCCCAGCTCAAGCAAGCCCGTGACGCCAGCCCAGTGCTCGACAAGATGGTGCAAATGCGCGAAGAGCTGAGCCAGATCTGGCTCAACACCTCGCACTCCCGCGAGCAACTGGCCGCCGACCTGCAAGCCTGGTGCCGCCGGGCCGAAGAAAGTGGCATTGCCGCATTGCGCGACTTCTCGGTCAAGTTGCGGGCTGTGCGCCAACCGACCTGAAAATTGATGCATCTAATCTAAAAGGGCCCTCAGGGCCCTTTTTTTCGCTTGTACCGAACTCGGGCGAATGGTCAAACAGCCTCACTTGATTCGCCGCTGTCACCCCAACCGCGGGTCCCAGCCCCCGATGGGCAAAAAACATGGGTTCTCCATCAGCTGGTCATGGGTCCCCAAGTGCGCCTTGGCACAAGGTGCTCTGCACATTCAAAAAAGCTCATCAGATTTCTTGTCTTGAATCCGCCATTTGGAGGATTTCTATTTGCGGATTGTTGAAATTGGCAAAAACAGAAATACTCGATTCATAAATTTGAATACCAATGGTAACCCTAAAGAAAAAAAGTGATGCCATGCGAATTTTGATTCGGAACCAGAGCCGCCATGTCGCTCGTCCTTTCATCGATCCCTGTGCGCAGCGGCCACAACAGGCCAAGCACTTGCACATGAACCTGTCCAGGAAAGAACAATGAAAACTCAAAAAACCAATCTTTTCAGCAGCGTGTTGTTGGGCGCCCTCTTGCTTGCAGGCTGCGCTCAAACCACCACCCGTCAAACACCAGAGCTCAGCAAAGACCGTCGCAGTGTGGAGCCCATCGTGTCACTGGGCGGCAGCTTCAAGGCACTGTCAGCGGTGAGCCACACACAAAGCCGGGTGGTCCTGTACCGCGACGCCCAAAGCGCCTTGACCGGCGCAACCAGCGTCTTCTTGGACGAGCGCTACCACGCCTCACTTGAAGCGGGTGCATGGAGTTCACTTTGCTACAAGACCGGCCCCGTCGAGATGGGTGCGCGGCAAATGCGTGTGGGCAGCTCACCCAAAGACCTGCCCGATACCATCACCGCCTTGACCTTGATGCCAGGTCAAACGCATTACGTTCGTGTGCAGTCCAACGGTGCCAAGCCGGTGTTGCAACCCGTGGCAGCGGCCCAAGCGCTGCAAGAGCTGGCCGGCACCCGCCAGCAAATCCATACCGTCTCTCGCGTGGCCATCGACTGCCAGCCCGAGACCGCACCGGCAGTGGTTGCGCCATTGCCTACTCAAACCTACACATTGGCGGCGGACACCCTGTTCGCTTTTGACCGTGCCGACCGCGCCGCCATGACCGAGGCGGGCACCCGGGCCATTGACCAACTGCTCTCGCGCCTGAGTCAAGACTTCAGCCGCATCGACCGCGTGCACCTGATCGGCCACGCCGACCCGCTGGGCAAAGCCGAGCGCAATGAGCGCTTGGCCATCGAGCGAGCGCTGACGGTGCGCGAGCACATTTTGCGCAGCGGCGCAGTCGCAGCCCCCATCACTGTCGAGGGCCGCGGCAGCCGCGAGCCTGTGGCGAGCCACTGCGGCAACGCGGCCACGCCCCAAACCATTGCCTGCAACCAGCCTAACCGCCGCGTGACGGTGGAGGTCAGCGGACTACGCCGCTGATGTCCATCGTTTCATTGCGATCGCAGCGCCGCCATCCATTTATTCGGTGTAGCCAGCCCTGCACCCACTGTCCCCTTTCAGTCTGACACCCCGTAAAACGCCATGACCAAACAATACAAAGTCCTCGTCAACACAGGCAAAGCCGAGACCAAGCAAACCATCGACATCCAACAAGGCGCGGGTGACAA
>Ga0247831_1004253_pt1 | contig 19460 bp, 15 predicted proteins | sample LaCruzMarch2015__9_FD_192406 | JGI IMG/M metagenome (GOLD analysis project Ga0247831, IMG submission 192406) | Freshwater microbial communities from meromictic Lake La Cruz, Castile-La Mancha, Spain - LaCruzMarch2015_1m | ecosystem: Environmental > Aquatic > Freshwater > Lake | place: Spain... | reverse complement strand
GAGCGGGTCGACGATCCAGCGGTGCGTCTCGTCGACGCCGGCGACGTGGCCGCGCTCTTCCATCACGAAGCCGTAGCCCGGCCGCGCCTTGGAGAGTTCCTTGAAGATCACTTCCTCGGCCTTGTGATCGGCGCTGGAGACGAAGTTCGCCGGCCCCTTGATCGACACCTGCAACTGCGCGATCTCGCCGAAATCGCGCGCCAACCCCCGCCCCGCCTTGCGCGCCGCGCCGATCATCACGTTCATCAGGGCAGAAGCTGGCATGGCGGGCTCGTGAGGTGAGGGTGTGTGGGGCAGGCGGCAGAGGAGGGCCGCGACCGCCGTGGTTGAGGGTGGTTTAGGGTGGAAGCGGGCGGGATGCAAATGGTGGGGGGCAGTGGCGGCGGGCGGGTGCGATACGGAGAGTGCGGACGTTGACCTAGCAGTCGGCGCGGCTCTAACGTAGGCTGATGGCCATGACCCGATTGCGCTCCCAAGCCGACCACCCGCGCCCCGTTCTCCTACGCAGCGCCAGAGGGCACGGCGAAGAAGACCAGCGAGGTGCACCCCAACGAGGAATTCGCCGGGATGTTGGCCGAAGGCGTCACTAAGCTCCGCTCGCAGGACTGGGACTGCCGCCGCAAGCCGGGCGCCAGAGTCGTGCCGGGCCAGAAACCCGAGGACTTGATTGCCGGCACTGAGGCCTGGGTGGTCGAAGAGATCGTGCCGTTCGGCGGCCGATGCCGAAGACATGCCTGCGACATGACAGAGATGGTGAAGGACCTCAAGGCCAACCTCTTCCCGGACCGCGAGCTGCGCTATGTGCAGGTCGGGGTGCGCGGGAACGAGGTGAGGGTGGCGTGATGAGCGTTGCTTTGAAGTTGCTACTGGTAAGCGTGGCTTCAATTGGCGCTATGTATCATTTCGTAATCAATGCGACGCCATGGTGTAGATATACGCCGTGGTATATCGCAACGGAAGGCGAGGCTTTGTCCTTTGCCGTGCGCCATCTATCCGCGGCAAGGCCAGAATTGTTTCTTTGCCTGAACGCCGACGCAGAACAAATTAGATTGTTCAGTCCGCGAAAGCTTTGTGCGTCGATCGCGACACCCGACTGCGCCCCTTCAAGATCAAACAGAGCAACGAAAATCTTATGCGCTTATGACCAACCTAGGACGTATGCTGTGAAGCGCGACGAGGGTAAGTCGCTCCACAGCTACAGCGTCACCTTCTGGAACACTTCAAGCGAAGGAGTTACAGATGATGACCGCGAAGCCCTCCGGACCGTGGCCGTCGATGTGCGATTTGACGGTTGTGGAAGCGTGGAGTTTGCGTCATGCGCGCGCATGGGGTTTTGCTCAAACAAACCGATACCATAGTTCGGCCAGCAACGCACGAGTGGGTGACAGAGGCCGGCGAACCAATCGTCGTGCCTCTCGGTCATCCCGGTGCTCGTCACCGGGACCGATCGCGCAACGGGTTGGGCGAGGCGAGTGAGGCAGGCGGCAGCCAGGAACGCGGGGCCTCATGCGCGGATGGATGGGTCTCGGGCACAAGGCCCGGGATGACCCGAGTTCGGGTGCCCGGCGCCCGCCAGCCTTCTTCCACCCGCGCTCATCCCGGTGCTCGTCACCGGGACCCATCGCGCAACGGGTTGGGCGAGGCGAGTGAGGCAGGCGGCAGCCAGGAACGCGAGGGCCTCATGCGCTGATGGATGGGTCCCGGGCACAAGGCCCGGGATGACTTCGGTAGGGAGGAGCACCGCCCCGACGCTCCCGCCCGCCCTTTCACCCCTTGTCGCGCATCAACCGTGATTTCTCGCGCTGCCAGTCGCGCTTCTTTTCGGTGTCGCGTTTGTCGTGCAGCTTCTTGCCTTCGGCCAAGGCGAGCTTCAGCTTCGCGCGGCCCTGTTCGTTGAAGTAGAGCTCGAGCGGGATCAGCGTCATGCCTTTGCGGTCGATGGCGTTGGCGAGTTTGACGATCTCGCGCTTGTGCAGCAGCAGGCGGCGCGGCCGGCGCGGCTCGTGGTTGAAGAACGGGCCGGCGAGCCGGTACTCCGGGATGTAGGCGTTGATCAGCATCAACCCGTCATTCTCGACGGAGGCATAGCTCTCGGCGATGTTGGAATTGCCCGAACGCAACGATTTCACCTCGGTGCCGGTGAGGGAAATCCCGGCTTCGATCGTCTCGGTGATGAAGTATTCGAACCGCGCGCGGCGGTTCTCGGACACCGTCTTGTGCCCGTCGTCTTTCTTGGCAGCCATCGGGCGCCTCTCATGTGGTCGGTCGGATCGCTCTCGACCCGATATTTGGGGCTGCACCCCTCGTTCGGAAAGATGGTTCCCGGAAAGCGCCCCGAGCGTGAGCGGGGGAGGCAACCGGGACCGGCTTTCAGGTCGTCACTCGGCAGCCTTGGCCTGCAACAGGCCGGCGATCACCATGGCCTCGTCGACGGCGCGCTTGGTGGCTTCGCCGATCGGCGCCAGCGGCAGGCGCGCGTCCGGCCGGCAGAGGCCGAGGCGGGAAGCCGCGTACTTGACCGGACCGGGGCTCGTCTCGACGAACAGCGCCTCGTGCAGCGGCATCAGGCGGTCCTGGAGGGCGAGCGCCGCCTTGTAGTCGCCGCGCAACGTCGCCTCCTGGAACTGCGCGCAGAGCGCCGGGGCCACGTTGGCGGTGACCGAGATGCACCCCGTTCCGCCGTGCGCATTGAAGCCGAGCGCGGTCGCGTCCTCGCCCGACAGCATGCAGAACTCCGTGCCGCACATCTGGCGCTGCAGCGAGGCGCGCGCCATGTTGGCCGTGGCATCCTTGATGCCGACGACGTTCTTCAGGCGGGCACAGCGCGCAATGGTTGCGGGCAGGATGTCAGCCACCGTGCGGGCCGGCACGTTGTAGAGCATGATCGGAATGTCGACGGCGTCGTTGATCGCCTTGATGTGGAGGTACATGCCCTCCTGCGTCGGCTTGTTGTAGTAGGGCATGACGATCAGCACCGCATCGGCGCCGACGTCCTTGGCGTAGCGCGAATACTCGATCGCTTCGGCGGTCGAGTTGGAGCCGGCACCGGCGATCACGGGCACGCGCTTGGCTGCGACCTCGACGCAGATCGCGAACAGCCGCTTGTGCTCGTCTTCGGTCACCGTCGGGCTCTCGCCCGTCGTGCCGACCGGCACCAGGCCGTGACTGCCCTGCGCGATCTGCCATTCGACGAACCGCGCGAAGGCGTCCTCGTCGACGTTGCCGGCCGCATCGAACGGTGTGATCAGAGCGGGAATGGAACCCTTGAACATGCGCTCCTCCAGAGCAGTCTTTCCACCGTGCGGCGGGTTTTGGTCGTGACGTCGGTCCCAACTTCGGTCCGGCCGCGAGTTGAACGGGCGTCCAGCTGGTGCAGGCTATCCCGCCGGCCGTGCTACGCTGGAACCGCTGTGGCCTGATGGCCACCCCCGGTTGAAGCGCGGGCAGGCAGTTGTTAGTTAAGGACCGTTCGTCATAGCAGTTGCAGCGTCCATGAGATTTCTAGGCGCTTCGCGTGGCGCCCGCAACAGCGCCGGTCGGCCCCGTGGTCCCGGCAGCCGCAGCCGAGCGAGAGCCCCCTGCCGATGACGTCAACTCGATCAGCCGTCAGTATCACATGGGTCGTGCTGTCGAGCCTGCTGGCGTCGGCACAGGCATTGGCGCAGGGCGAGCCGGTCGCGGCGCAGGCGGCAGCGCCGTCAGCTTCAGCCGCAGTCGCCGCCACCCGTGCAGCGACACCCGGAGAACGGTACCGCGCCCGCATGCGCGAGGCGATCGCGCCGATCATGGCCGAGCCGGTGAGCGACGAGGACAAGGCCAATATCAAGGCCGCAGCCCTCGCCATCGGGCGTGGCGAACTCTCCGAGTTTGCCGCCATCAAGGCAAAGATCACCGATCCCGTCGGCCGCAAGCTCGCCGACTGGTATCGCCTGCAGCGGGGGTTTGCTGCACCTGAGGAGGCGGCGGCGTTTCTCGCAGCCAACCCCGACTGGCCGGACGAGGACACGATCCGCCGGCGCATGGAGGAGGGGCTGTTCCTTCGACCAATGGCGCCGGACGCGGTGGTCGCGCTGTTCGCCAAGGCGCCGCCGGCGCTCGGACCGGGACGCGCTGCACTCGCCGCAGCCCTGCTCGCCAAGGGCGACACGGAGGGCGCGCGCCGCCTCGCCGTCACCGCGTGGCGCGGCGACCAGATCCCGGATTCGATCGAGGAGGCTTTCCTCGAGCGGTTCGGCAAGTTGCTTGGCGAGGCCGATCACAAGTGGCGGCTCGACGTGATCCTCGGCGAGGACAAGCGCTGGGCGTCCGAGCGGCGCGCGCGCATGGCGGATGCGCGTCGGGTCGTCGCGTTGCTGTCGCCCGCCGAGCAGGCGAAAGCGCGCGCCCGCATCGCCGTCTACCTGCGCGATAATTCCGGGGCGAAGCTGCTCAGGGCGGCACTGGCGGGCGAGCCAGCGCCCAAGGATGGCGGCACGGTGCGCGCGAAGGCCAAGCCGAAGCCGGGTGCCAAGAATACCCGGGCGGCAGATGCCAAGTCGGCTGACCCCAAGGCCAGTGACGCGAAGGCCAGTGATTTTAAGGCTGGTGAGGCGTCAGCCGCCGCGGCCGACGCATCGGCAAGCGCGGCCGAGGAGGCCCGCCGCAAGGCCGCCACGGCCGCAGCCTCCGACTGGGGCCTGCAACTCCAGCACGTGCAACTGCTGCGGCGCGAGAAGAAGCGCAGCGACGCCGCCCGCATCCTGGCGCGCGCTCCGGTCGATCCGGCGCTGATCGCCAGCCTCGATGGCTGGTGGGCGGAGCGCCATGGCGTGGCGCTCGAACTGCTGGCGGCGGGCGACGCCAAGGGCGCATATGCGCTGGTGCGCGATGCGGGGCCGCTCAGCGTCAATCCAGCCAAGGAGCAGGCGTTCCTCGCCGGACATCTGGCGCTACGCCATCTGCGCGATCCCGCCCGCGCGATCCGCCATTTCGACGCCATGCGCAAGGCGGCCGACGGCCCGCTCAGCCGCTCCAAGGCGGAATTCTGGTTGGCGCAGGCACAGTCCGCTGCCGGAGATGCCGCCGCCGCCGCCGAGCACTACAAACGCGGCGCGGCGTACCTCGACACCTTCGATGGGCAGCTTGCCCGCCTTGCCGCCTACCCAGGCGAGCGGCGCCTCGATGTGCCGTTGCCGGACGCCCCGAGCGACGCCGATATCGCCCGCTTTCATGGTCGCGACGTGGTGCGTGCCGCCCGCCTCGCTATGCTGTCGGGCTTCACCCGGCGCAACGCCATGACGTTCTTCGCGCGCCTGTCTCATCGACTCACCAGCGAAGCCGAACTCGCAATGCTCGGCGAGATGGCGCGTGCGCTCGGCGATACGCAGGTCGCCGTCAGGCTCGGCAAGGCCGCCGTCGCGCGCGGCCGCAAGCTCTATCTCTACGCCTACCCGGTCGACGTTCTGCCGGCCTACGAGCCGCTGCGCGAGCCGCCGGAGCCTGCCATGCTGCTCTCCGTCGGCCGCCAGGAGACCGAGTTCAATACCGATATCGTGTCGGGGGCTGGCGCGCGTGGGCTGCTGCAAGTCATGCCGATCACAGCGCGGCACGTTTGCCGAGACTACAAAGTGAGTTGCAGTGTGCCGAAGTTGATGAGTGACGCCGCCTACAACGTCAAACTCGCCTCCGCCTACATCGCCGACCGCACGGACGAATTTCGCGGCAGCTACATCTTGACCTTGACCGGATACAACGCCGGGCCCGGCCGCACCCGCGAATGGCTCGGCAAGCTCGGCGATCCGCGCGGCGGCGTCGACCCGATCGACTGGATCAACGCCATTCCCTTCGAGGAGACGCGGCTCTACGTGCAGAAGGTGCTTTCGAACGTGCAGGTCTACCGGTCATTGCTCGGCGAGCGTGACCCATTGCGCCTCGACCTGGACCTGAAGCGCGTGCGCCCCGCCGTGAAGCGTGCAACGCCCGCCCCTTTGGCACCAGCGCCTCAATAGGTAGCGAGGGTAGGGGCTGTATCCGGCGCAATGCGCAACCGATCAGTCGTCGAGGGCCGACTGCAGGCTATCGATCACCCAGTTGATACGGTCGACGGCGGCGCGGTTCTGCGCTTCGAGTGCGGCAATGCGGGCTTCGGCATCTGTCAACGTGCGTTGCAGCCTGTCGCGCTCGGCGGTGAGTTCAGACACCGCCGCCTCGAGCCGCTCGATCACAACGGCAGTTGGCGTCGACGCGCCGGCCGTTCTGACGGGCGAGGGGGCTTTCGGTGCGACTTTCCCCTGCGAGCGGCCCTTGTCAGCGCCGGTTGTCGTGTCCGCGCTGGTGCTGGTGCGCGCCACCGACGGCTTGCGCCGCGGCCGTTCGGTCTCCCCTGCCATCTCAAAGCCCCACACTATCAGTGTTCGTACTGCCGTGGATGCGCCCACATCCACCGCGTCGTTATCCCGACGACTGTGCGACCGTCCGAGCCCGTGGTCAATCGCGGTCTCACACTCGTCCCTGGTTAGTTGGTTATGCTAGTCATGGCAAAGAAGGCCAGTTGGTGGGCCAGAATATCGGAAAGGGGAGCCATCGGGCGCGCGAAGCGTTGCTGGCGGCGACGGTCGGTGAATTGCCAATTCGCCGCGTGGCAAATCGGCCATCAATGCCCCAGAAACATGCCAGCCACCCGGCCGATTCCGCGCCGGAGAGACATTTCCAAGGGAGAACAATGGGATGGCCGTCAAGGTAGCAATCTCGGGCTTCGGCCGTATCGGCCGTAACGTGCTGCGCGCAATCGCGGAGGCCAAGCGGACCGACATCGAGGTCGTGGCGATCAACGATCTGGGATCGGCCTCCGACAACGCTCACATGCTGCAGTATGACAGCGTGCATGGCCGCTACGCTGGCCACGTCCGCGTCGAGGGCGACATGATGGACATCGGCTTCGGCAAGCCGATCAAGGTGCTGGCCGAGAAGGACCCGTCCAAGCTGCCGTGGAAGGCGATGGGCATCGACATCGTCATGGAATGCACCGGCATCTTCACCGACAAGGACAAGGCGAAGGTGCATCTCGATGCCGGCGCCAAGCGCGTGCTGGTTTCCGCGCCGTCGAAGGGCGCCGACCTCACCGTCGTCTACGGCGTCAACCACGACCAACTGAAGGCCGAGCACCTCGTCGTCTCCAACGCCTCCTGCACCACCAATTGCCTCGCGCCCGTCGCCAAGATCCTGAACGACCTCGTCGGCATCAAGTCGGGTTTCATGACGACGATCCACGCCTACACCAACGACCAGAAGATCCTCGACCAGACCCACAAGGACCTGCGCCGCGCGCGTGCCGCCGCGATGAGCATGATCCCGACCTCGACGGGTGCTGCCGCTGCCGTCGGCCTCGTGCTGCCGGAACTCAAGGGCAAGCTCGACGGCACTGCGATCCGCGTGCCGACGCCGAACGTCTCGGTGGTCGACCTGAAGTTCATCCCCGGCCGCGAGACGGCTGTCGACGAAATCAACGCCGCGATGAAGGCTGCCGCTGCCGCCGGCCCGCTGAAGGGCATCCTGGCCGTCGTCGATGCGCCGCTCGTCTCGATCGACTTCAACCACTCGCCCTACTCATCGAACTTCGACCTGACCCAGACCCAGATCGTCGACGGCAAGCTGTGCCGCATCCTCACCTGGTACGACAACGAATGGGGCTTCTCCAACCGCATGGCCGACACGGCCGTGGCGATGGGCAAGCTGATGTGAGAGTGGGCGGGTGCGACGCGCGCCGAGATGAGGAGGCCGGGGCTCAGAGCTCCGGCCTTTTTGCTGGGCGGTGGTGTGGTGAAGGGAGGGTGGCTGATGTGGGCCATGTATGGACGTTGCGGCCCACATCAGGCAGACCGTCGCGTGTACTCTGGCAACAGTTGATGGCGACCAACCACTCGAATGCAGAAACCTTCTGATTGATCACGGTCGAGTTCCCATTGCCCCCTTTAGCTAAGCCTGCATGAGACGGCCGATGCAGTGCACCGATAGGTTCATGATAAAGTCTCGCGCCAGGTGCGTCGCACGCACTCCGACAACATAGAGAAAGCACGATGGCCCAAGCAACGCCTGCCCTCCGTCCCGTCGACGTCGACCGCATCGGCCAAGTCTGGGTGCGCGAAGGTACTAGCGATTACGCTGTGCTTGAGCAGATCTTCCACACTGAAGAGTTCAACATCAGCACGGCCCCGCAGTTCACCTGGATTCGAACAGCTTACGACGATTTGCTCAATTCTGGAGAGGTCCCTCTGGTCGTCGATTGTGGCGCCAATATAGGGTTGAGCGCCTTGTATTTCGCCTCGCATCTGCCCAAGGCGAGGATTGTCGGTATTGAGCCGGCGCCAGATAATGTCGCGCTTGCGCGAAAAAACACGGGCAACAATCCGCTGATTGAAATCATCGAGGCCGCCGTGCATGATAAAGCAGTTGCGCTGGAACTCGTCGATCCTGAGGCCGAAAAATATGCTTATCGGGTACGGGAATCACGCGTTCGCACCGCGACTTCGATCGATGCCGTCAGCATCGATACAATCATGCAACGGCATGCAGCCAAACGCAACCTGATCGTGAAGGTAGATATCGAGGGCGGTGAGGAGGCACTTTTCCGCTCCAATACCGGCTGGCTTGACCAAACCGATCTGCTAATCGTCGAGACACACGACTGGCTGTTTCCCGGCCAGGGGACCAGCCAAACGCTTTTTTCCGCGATCGCGGGCCGTAATTTTGAGGTAATTCAAAAAGGTGAATACATCTCATTCTTCTTCCGCTGATGCATATCTCAGCTTGCGATGCAGCACTACTCGGTGTTCGGCGCCCACAGTTGTGTCAATGCATTGAGTCCGGTTGGCATCATTTGCTGACGAATTCTACAGCGCTCACCATCGTCTCCGGCTCCGTCGCCGGCTGGCGCGGCGGCGGCGCAGCCCCTCTCCGCTCACGCCGAACGTCGCTGCACCTTGGCGTCCAATGGCCAGCGCACCTGGGGGCCGACGGGTGCGGCGTAGCCGACACGTGCGAGCATCTGGACGCGGGCCGGCGCGGCGATGCCTAGGCGGCGCTGCAGGCGGTCGAGTTCGCCGGCCATCTCTGGGAATTCCTGCAGCGCCTGGCTGACCGGGTGGACGGCGATGCCGCTCGCGGTCGCAGCCAGATTCATCCGCACGTAGGCCCGGCCTGCCGCGATCTGGTCGGCTCGCCTGTTGGCCGGCGTCGAGATCCACTGATAGGACGACGTGGCGCCGAGCATCGCGCGATACCTGTCGACGCCACTCCTGAACGCAGAGCTGTTGGGGTCGCCGATCTGGGCGCGAGACAGCTGACCGGTGAGGGCCAACGTTTCGAGAACGACGCCACCGAGCGCGACGCCATCGGGGGCGGCCTCGATCTCGGCGCGGCCGATGCGCATCAGATCGACGGTCTCCATCCAGGTGCGCGTCGTCTCGGCCTCGATCATCCAAGCGCGCCACGTCAGTCCGCGCAGGTCTGCAACGAGCGCGCCGTCCGCGCTCGCCTGGCTCATAGCGCCGACGACGCCGACGTTGGTCAGCCGGGCGAGGCCCGCCGGATCGACCGGGCGCTGCGGCTCGAAGGGCACCTTGTGGGATCGCCGTTTCACGATGGCGCTGAAATGCGGGTGCGTGGCGATCTTCGCGTCGGCGACGAATTTCAAGCGTGCCACCGGCGTCGCGTTCAATCTCGGCTGCGGCTCGCCATCGGGAAACAGCGTCGTGTCGACGCGATAGCCCTGTTCGGCGGCTGCAATGGACGTCAGTTCGAGAAAGCAGCCGAAGCCGATCGTGATCTGGCGATCGAGCGGGTCGGTCTGCGGCAGGCGGCGCTCCAGGTCGCACGTGATGATCGCCGTGTCGTCGTCGACGAGGCGGATCTGCCAGGGTTGGCGATTGTGCGGGTTGGGCGCGAGGATCGCGTGCCTGAAGGCGTCGAGGCGGACGTCGCCGGTTGGCGTTTCCGCCTCCGCCCATGCCCGCAGGCCGTAGGTCGGCCGGCGTGTGACGGCGAAAAGCCCGCCGGTACCGACGAGTGCCAATCCGGCGCCACCGGCTGCGATCAGAAACGTGCGCCTGCTACCCGACATGTTTGCCCCCGTGGTTGACTGCCAGGGTTCTGGCAGACTCAGGGGTAGTCAGAAATTGACGAATTGCGCATCACCGTCATACATATTCGCATGCCCCATAGCTCTGCATCCTGGGATCTCTATCGCACCTTCCTCGAGGTCGTGCGCGACGGCAGTCTGACGGCCGCTGCGCGCCGGCTCGGCCTGACGCAGCCAACGGCCGGGCGTCACGTCGCGGCGCTCGAAGCGGCTGTCGGCGCGGCGCTCTTCACGCGCTCACCACGCGGGCTGCTGCCGACCCAGACGGCCCTCGAATTGGTGCCGCACGCCGAGGCGATGGCTGCAGCGGAGGCCGCGTTCCGCCGGTCGATGACAGGGGCTGCTGCAGTCGAGCGGGGCGTCGTGCGCCTGACTGCGAGCGAAATCGTCGCCTGCGAAGTTCTGCCGCCGATCCTCGCGCGGTTCTGTGACGCCCATCGCGCCATCGACATCGAGCTTTCGGTGAGCAACAGCGTGCAGGATCTGCTGCGGCGGGATGCCGACATCGCGGTGCGCACCGGACGGCAGACGCAGAAGGCATTGATCGCACAAAAGCTCGGGGGGGCAATGATCGGCCTGTTCGCTCACCCTCGTTATCTTGCCAAGCGGCCTGCGCCGAGCAGCATGCAAGAGTTGTTTGGTCACCGCCTGATCGGGTTCGATCGTGACGACACGTCGTTCCGGGCCGCGAAGAGTTCCGGCCCGTCCATCACGCGAGATATCTTCAGCTTTCGCACCGACAACGATCTCGCGCAGATCGCCGCCATTCGCGCGGGGCTCGGGATCGGCGGCATGCAGGTGCGTCTCGCTGCGCGCGACAAGCTGGTGCCAATTTTGCCGGATCAGATGCAGTTCAAGGTCGAATACTGGCTGACCATGCACGAGGACCAGAGATCGACGAAGCGCGTCCGCCTGTTGTTCGAGTTTCTGGCGGGCGCCCTCGGTGACTTCTGGGCGAACCCAGCCGAGGCTCGATAAGCTACGCTCCTCCAGTGCCCAACTCATCGCGACGGCTCGCAGCCAGAGCGTCGATCAGCGGGAACCACTGGCTCGGGTGGCTCGCGTCGCTCGCCTCCAGACCTTCGGCCATAGCCTGCCGTAGGCGGGTGGCGGCCAGCGCCCTTAACTCGCGGCGCAACGTGTCGACATCGGCAGGCGATGCGGCAGCAGCGATGCCGCCGAGCAGGCGTTCGACGTCGCGCGGCAACGGATCGGCGACCCCGGCTGGCGCAAACAGGCCGAGCCGGCCGGCGAAGCCCGCGATCGACGAGCCAACAAGGCCGAGCCCGAACAAAGCGAGCCAGATCTGGTCGGAATACTTCTCGAGGAAGGTCGTCGAGCGCTCGTTGACGTGGGCCGAGACGCCGGCGTGCGGCATGAAGCGGCGCAGGGCGTCGAGCGGCGGCGTTTCGATCTCGAAGCTCTGGTCGGCCATCGCGGTCAGCCGGCCGCGCACTTCGAGCAGCGCCTTTGTGAGTTGCGCGCCGGTCGATTCCTCGATGTCGCTGTCGCCGACCAGTTCTTCGGTGAGAGCGACCGTGGTGAACTTCTGGGCTGGCAGCGCGGCTGGGCCGCCGAGCACGCCCTGCTGCACCTCGATCGTAGAAAGGTTGCGGTGGATGGCGGCGAGCGCTTCCGGCGCTGGCGGTGGTCCGACGACGATCGGGCCGCCGAACGCGCGGGCGATGTCGCCGACGAGCCGGCGCGCGGTCTCGCTGGTCGGATCGATGACCAGTACGGCGACATCGCCACGGTTGGCTTCGAGGGCGCGGGCGATCTCAGTCGCTGGGACCTCACTCAGCGTGATCGCCGACGCGCCGAGGCCCGAGTGCGCCAGCAACCGCCCCACCGTCTCGCGGTTAAAGCCAAAGCTGTCGCTGGCGATCACGAGGCGGCGGCCGAGCAGGCGCTCGGGCGACAAGGGGCCAGGCGTCGGTGGCGTCTCGGCGTCGTCGGCATCGTCGCTGGACTGGGCCACAGGCGTCGCGGCGGCAGCCGGCACAGCGGCGACGGCTACAGCAGCTGCTGCACTTGGCACCGCAGCCGCCGGCTTCGGCTTTGGCTTGACCGGGTCGGCGGCGGCGATCAGCAGAACCGCGCGGCGGTCGATGATCGCGAACGAGCGGACGGCGGTGACGTCGGACTGGTCACTGCGCAGGACGGCGAGATCGACGGCGTCGCTGTTGAGGCGGCGGCCGGCCTCTGCGCCGTCTTTCACCAGCACGATCTTGAGGCGCACCGGCTTACGGGCGGCCTTCAGCCGGTCGGCGACGGCTGTGAGAAAGCGGGCGCGCTCACTGTCGGCCGGGCCGACCGCGATGGTGAGCGTGGTCGGCCGCGAGACGAACTGCCAGACCGCCCAGGTGATCAGCATGCCGATGGCGAGCGTGACCAGCCAACGCCGGAGCAGGCCATTGCGATGGGCCCCGATCGCAGCGCTCTTCGCGCGCAGTTTAGCGAGCCACATGGGCCTGTTCTCCAGGAAGCGGTCATCGCCGCTGCAGCTTTGCGGAAGCTGATCCGGTGGTGGCGGATCATACGTTCGACGCAGTGCGGCAAGTATACGACGCCGATCGTGCTGCAACGCAAGAAGCGAATGCGTCGTGTGGCGCCGTACAGATTTTGACGCAAGGCGAGTCGGTCATTACTGTCGCCAGTGGGCCACCCTTCCCCACCGAAGGGCCACTATCTGGAAGGATAGGACATGACGATCTTTGCAAAGCCGGCAGTGCGCCCGGCCAATCCGTGCTTCTCCTCAGGCCCCTGCGCCAAGCGCCCCGGCTGGTCACTGCAAGCCCTCGATAAAGCATTCCTCGGCCGCTCGCACCGGGCGAAGGAAGGCAAGGCGCGCTTGAAGCGTGCCATCGACGAGACCAAGGCGATCCTCGGCGTGCCCGCCGACTACAAATGCGCCATCGTTCCAGCCTCCGATACGGGCGCCTACGAGATGGCGATGTGGACGATGCTCGGCGCGCGCGGCGTCGACGCGCTGACCTGGGAGAGCTTCGGCGAGGGCTGGGTCACCGACGTCCAGAAACAGTTGAAGCTCGACGACGTGCGCGTGTTGAAGGCGCCCTATGGCGAACTGCCCGACCTTGCCAAGGTCGACTTCGCGCGCGACGTGCTGTTCACCGCCAACGGCACCACTTCCGGCGTACGCGTGCCCGACTACGCGTGGGTGCCGGCCGACCGCGCTGGCCTCACCTTCGTCGACGCGACGTCGGCCGCGTTCGCGCAGCCGATCGACTGGGCAAAGTGCGACGTGACGACATTTTCCTGGCAGAAGGCGCTCGGCTCTGAAGCCGCCCACGGCATGCTGATCCTGTCGCCGCGCGCGATTGCCCGGCTCGAGAGCTATGCCCCGCCGCGGCCGCTTCCGAAACTTTTCCGCATGACGTCGGGTGGCAAGCTGGTCGCCGGCATCTTCGAGGGCGAGACCATCAACACGCCTTCGATGCTGGCGCTCGAGGATTATCTCGATGCACTCGCCTGGTCGAAGTCGATCGGTGGCCTGCCGGCCTTGATGCAGCGTGCCGATGCCAATGCGAAAGCCGTGCACGACTGGGTGGCGCGGACACCCTGGGTCGCCAACCTAGCGACCGATCCGAAGACCTGGTCGAACACGTCGGTGTGCCTTGTCATCGCCGATCCGGCGATTGCGGCCAAGGGCGCCGAAGCGCAGGGAGCCGTGGCCAAGAAGATCGCAAGCCTGCTCGAAGCCGAAGGCGCCGCCTACGACATCGGTGCCTACCGCGACGCGCCTCCGGGCTTGCGCATCTGGTGCGGCTCGACGGTCGAGACGTCGGATGTGTTGGCGCTGCTGCCGTGGCTCGACTGGGCGTTTGGTGAAGCGCGCGGCTGACGCTGCGCTTCAGGGGACAGGTGGTAGGGGACAGGTTACAGGGGCGCCGATCGAAGCCTCACTCGACCTCTTCGCCGTCCCCTATCCCCTGTAACCTGTTCCCTCATTTCCCCGAGATCCCCCATGACCATTGCCTCGACCAAGCCTCGCGTACTGATTTCCGATGCGCTGTCCGAAACCGCCGTGCAGATTTTCCGTGACCGCGGCATCGACGTGACGTTCGAACCCGACCTCGGCAAGGACAAGGCGCGGCTCGAAGCGATCATCGGTGATTATGACGGCCTCGCCATTCGCTCCGCTACGAAAGTCACCGATAAGGTGCTCGCCGCCGGCAGCCGGCTGAAGGTGATCGGCCGCGCCGGCATCGGCGTCGACAACGTCGACGTGAAGGCCGCGACCGCCAAGGGCGTGATCGTAATGAATACGCCGCACGGCAACTCGATCACCACCGCCGAGCACGCGATTTCACTGATGCTGGCGCTGGCCCGCCAGATCCCTGCGGCCGACGCCTCGACGCAGGCCGGCAAGTGGGAGAAGACCCGCTTCATGGGCGTCGAGGTGACGGCCAAGACGCTCGGCGTGATCGGCTGCGGCAATATCGGTTCGATCGTCGCCGACCGCGCCATCGGCCTCAAGATGCGCGTCATCGCGTTCGATCCATTCCTCGAGCCCGAGCGCGCCATGAAGCTCGGCGTCGAGAAAGTGGAACTTGCCGATCTGCTCACGCGCGCCGATTTCATCACGCTGCACACCCCGCTCACCGAGCGCACCAAGGGCATCATCGGCAAGGCGGCGCTGGCGCGCACCAAGCCGGGCGTGCGCATCATCAATTGCGCGCGCGGGGGCCTGATCGAGGAGGCAGCACTGGCCGAGGCGCTTCGCTCGGGACACGTCGCGGGCGCGGCGCTCGACGTGTTCGAAGTGGAGCCCGCCAAGGACAACGAACTGTTCGGCCTCCCCAACGTGATCTGCACGCCGCATCTCGGCGCCTCGACCACCGAGGCGCAGGAGAACGTCGCACTCCAGGTCGCCGAGCAGATGTCGGACTACCTGCTCAAAGGCGCCATCACCAACGCCGTCAACTTCCCCTCTGTCACCGCCGAGGAAGCGCCGCGGCTGACCCCCTTCATTCGGCTCGCCGAGCAGCTCGGCTCATTCGCCGGCCAGCTGACCGAGACGAATATCAAGGGCATCAGCATCGAGTATTGCGGTGACGTGGCGGCGCTCAACACCAAGCCGATGACGGCGGCAGCGCTCGCCGGCGTGCTCCGCCCACTCCTCGCCGAGGTCAATATGGTATCGGCCGCCGCCAATGCCGAGCGGCGCGGCCTCAAGGTCGAGGAGGTGGCGCGCACCGGCGACGGCGCCTACGAGAGCTACATCCGCCTGACGGTCATGACCGACTCTTATGACCGTTCGATCGCCGGCACGGTGTTCTCGGACGGACGTCCGCGCGTCATCCAGGTGCGCAACATCGACATGGAGTTCGAGGTCGCCCCGCACATGCTGTTCGTGCGCAATGCCGACAAGCCGGGCTTCATCGGTCGCTTCGGCATGCTGCTCGGTGACAACGGCGTCAACATTGCGACGCTCAACCTCGGTCGCGAGAAGCCCGGTGGCGACGCCATCTGCATCGTCTCGCTCGACGAGGCCCTGAGCGACGATATGCTCGCCAAGGTGCGCGGTCTGGAGCACGTCGTCAGGGCCAACCGGCTGGCGTTCTGAGGCCGACCACCGGTCTCAGCGGTTAACCACGATGTCTTGTGTGTCGGTCACGCCGGCACCGCAGGCAGGCGTCAAGGGCTTGCCTTTACATGGCCGACATGATGCCCTGCCATGAGGCGTTGTTGGACCACCAGCCCGCTTCACCGGGCCGGCATCATTGGAGAGTAGCGAGATGTCGAACGTGCGCGGGGCCGCAGTTGCGGCGTGTGTGGCGCTTGCGCCGTTGGCTCTCACAGCATACGGCGCTCTCGCCGCAGATATCGCCACGACCTCCCGCGTGAACGAGGTCACCGTCTACCCGCGCGGCGCTGAGGTGACGCGCGAGGCCGCCGTCAAACTCGCGGCCGGTGACCATACGCTGATCCTCGCCGACCTGCCGGCCGACGTGCTGGCCGGCTCGGTGCGCGTCGAAGGCAAGGCGACCGGGCGCCTCGAGATCGGCTCGGTCGACAGCCGCCGATTCGCGCTCGAGCGTGCCGGACAACTCGAAAGCCAGCGCAAGGCGATCGAAGACGAGATCGAGCGCCGGCACGACCAGATCGCAGCACTCAAGGCCGAGGTCGAGACGCGCGAGATGCAGAAGGCGCTGATCGCCAACCTCGCGCAATTGCCGACACGTACGGCTCCTGCCACAGCACCGGGTGCGCCGGTTTCGTCCGAGCGCTGGGCCGATCTTGTCGCGCTGATCGGCACCAGTGCCGCCGACATTCAGCGCGCGATCCTGAACGCACGTCTCAATATCCGTTCGACCGAGCGTGAGCTGGAAGACCTCAACCGCAAGCTTGCGAGCCTCGCGCCCAATCCCGAGTGGCGCACGGAGGTGCGGGTCAACGTCGTCGCCGGTGGCCCGCTCGAAGCCAATCTCGTGGTGCGCTATCAGGTCGGCGCCGCTGGCTGGCAGCCTCAGTACGACGCGCGGCTGATGACCGGCTCGCGCAGTGCGCCGCCGAAGCTGACGCTGGTGCGCCGCGCTGTCATCCAGCAGCGCACCGGTGAGGCCTGGGAGCGCGTCGCGATCAAGCTCTCGACCGTGCGTCCGACCGGCTCGAGTGCGGCGCCCGAGATCGGCACGCAGACGGTCGACTTCATGCCGGAGCGCCCGCCGGCGCCGCCGGTCGCCATGGCGCCCGCTCCTGCGGCGCGCGGTCGGGCGATGACGCGGTCGGCCGAAAGTGCCGACACCGAATCGTCCGACAAATCAGGGTTCCGCTTCAACGGCTCGGCGATTGTCGAGGGCGCGGTCGAGCAACAGGCCGGCGTCGAGGCAGGCGCCTTCCAGGCCGTGTTCGACGTGCCGGGGCGCATCACGATTCCGAATTCGAACGAGCAGAAGCAGGTCAAGCTTTCCGAGGCGGCGCTGGAACCGACGCTCGCCATTCGCACGGTGCCGCGCCGGGTGGCGCGCGCCTACCTCTATGCCAAGCTCGCGCTGCCCAAGGGCGCACCCTATCTCGCTGGACCCGTCTCGCTGTTCCGCGACCAGACCTACGTCGGCGCCGGCGCCATGCCGCTGAAGTCTGGCGGGGAAACGCACGAACTGGGCTTCGGCGCCGACGACAGCGTGCGCGTGCGCTTCGACATCGCCGACGAGAAGCGCGGTGAATCCGGCCTGATCTCCTCCTCGCGCACTGACCAGCGCAACTACCGCATCGTGCTGAAGAGCCTGCACGAACGGCCGATGGCCTTCACGGTGATGGATCATTTGCCGGTGTCGCTCAATCAGGAGATCAAGGTCGACATGACCGGTCGAACGGCGCCAACCCGCCGCGACATCGAGGGCAAGCGTGGTGTGCTCGCCTGGGACGACACGCTCGCCCCCGACGAGGAGCGCACGATCGATTTCGGCTATCGCATCACCTGGCCGGCGGCGAAGGAAATCCAGGTGCGGTGATGGCATCGGTGCGCTGGGGCTCGTTCATGAGCCGCAGCAGCTTCTCGGATTGGCATGCAGCCAGGCGAGCACGTCGCCGGCGTTCCGGTCAGGCGGAAAGACCGGGTAGAACACGGCCGCAACCACGCCGTCGTCGATCACCAGCGCGAGGCGCTTTGTAAGCGTGAGGCCGGCGACCTGCATTGTCGGCAGGCGAGCCGCCGTGGCGAACGTCAGTGCCGCGTCGGACAGCACAGGGAACGGCAGGTGCAGGCGCTCCGCCATCTCGCGCTGGTAGGCCGTGTCCTGCGTCGAGAGGCCGAACACGCGATCGGCGCCGGCCCCCTTCAACTCTTTGAAGAGATCGCGGAAGGCGCAGCTCTGCGGCGTGCAGCCGCGCGCGCCGGGGATCATGTCCCAGGCGTCGACCGGACTGATCTCGCCCGGCGTGCCGGTGCGCGGATAGGCGAACACGACCGTGCGGCCGTCGAGTTTCGAAAGATCGATGCGCGTTCCATCGGTTGCCGGCAGAGAAACGCCCGGCAGCTGCAGGCCGGCGAGGTGGCGCGCGGCGCCATCATCTTGTGGCGCCGGGATCTTCGACCAGTCGACGCCCATCAGGTTCGGTTGTGCGGAGGAGACCATGCGATACCTCAGATGCTGCGGGTAATGCCGCCGTCGACGCGGAGGCTCTGGCCGGTGACGTAGGAGGCGTCCGCCGACAGCAGGAACGATACCGCGCCGGCGATCTCCTCGGGTGCCGCGTAGCGGCCGGCGGGAATGCGCGCCCGGCGTTCAGCCTTCTCCGGCAGGCTGTCGACGAAGCCCGGCAGCACGGCGTTCATGCGGATGCCGTGCTTGGCGTGGGTGTCGGCGTAAAGTTTCACCCAGGCGCCCACGGCGGCGCGCAGCGTCGTCATCGGGAAATCCGGCTCGGGCTCGTAGGCGGCGTAGGACGAGATGGCGACCAGCGCACCCGCCTTCTGTGCCGTCATGATCGGCGTCACGAGGCGCGCGATGCGCACGACGGACAGGAACACCATGTCGAGGCCGGCGTGCCATTGCGCGTCGGTGAGGTCGAGCAGCGGGCCCTTCGGCGGATGGCCGGCGTTGATCACGGCAGCATCGACGCGGCCGTGGCGCTCCATCGCCAGCGCGACGAGGCGGGCAAGGTCGCTCGCCTCCGTCACGCTGCCGCGCACCGCGAAACCACCAAGCTCGGCGGCGAGGGGTTCGACCGTCTCGCCGGGCGACAGCAGTCCGACGGTGAAGCCGTCCTTCGCCAGCCGCCGTGCGATGCCAGCGCCGATACCGCGACCCGCCGCCGTGACGAGGGCGACCTTGTTGACGTCGAGTTTGGCGCTCATGCTTCAGGCTCCCTCAGGTCTTTGATCCGCATATGATAGCGCCCGACCAGGCGGAAGCCGAGCGCCGCATAGAGGGCCTGTGCCGGGGCGTTCGCTGCTACAGCGCCAAGCGCCATGATCCGCGCGCCGTGGTCGTTCGCCCAGCGCATAGCCGCATACATGGCGAGGCGCGCGGCCCCTTGCCGGCGGGCATCGGGGTGTGTCGCCACGCATTCGACGATCGCCACCGGACAGTCCAGCACGACGAGCGTGGTCGCAGCAATCCGCCCGCCGAGGCGGATGCCGACGAACACCGCCTCGGCCGGCACACGCGCCAGGATCTGCGGCGCGACCGCCTTGCGGTTCGCCGTAATGACGCTGGCGTACGTCTCGAACCACTCGGCGTCGGCGCGCCGCAGGAACACCGCCTCGGCCGGCATCACGGTATTGCCGTTGAGATCGGCGGCGAGCGTCGTGCAGGGATCGTTGAACCGATAGCCGCGCCGCGCAAGGCGGGCGTCGAGGTCGGATGGATTTGCGGCG
>Ga0247831_1004252_pt1 | contig 19460 bp, 13 predicted proteins | sample LaCruzMarch2015__9_FD_192406 | JGI IMG/M metagenome (GOLD analysis project Ga0247831, IMG submission 192406) | Freshwater microbial communities from meromictic Lake La Cruz, Castile-La Mancha, Spain - LaCruzMarch2015_1m | ecosystem: Environmental > Aquatic > Freshwater > Lake | place: Spain... | reverse complement strand
TAAATCTGCATTAGCTTTTAAGAATGATTATAAAACTGCTTCAGATCAACAAATTGAACTCACAGATGGTTTAGAAACAAGAATGCCTTCCTACAAAAAAAGAATGCCTTTATTTGATGGATTCAATACAACAGATAAAATTTTACGAACAGGCTATATTACTCCTGTAGTCGATTCTTCTGGGGGAACTATGTCTGTAGACGCACAGAGAGAATACGATAAAATTCAGAAAGCGCTAACTAATTACAGAAAGATTAACATAGTATTTGTTATTGACGGCGGCAATGATATGCAACCTTATTTTGGAGATATTAAAAGCGCAATTAACGATTTTGAAAAAGGGATGGATTCCGAAATGAAACAAGAATTTAAATTGCGTTTCGGGGTTGTTGTTTACAGAAGTTATGATGATGTTAGCTGCGGTGCTTTGGGTGATATATCAGCAACAAAACTTGATTTAACTGATTCCTATGAAACCCTTAAAGATTTTTTAGATAGAGACGGTAATAAACAATCATGTGGATCTGAAAAAAGTGTAAGAGCAATGAAAAAGGGCTTGAGAAAAGCTTTTGAAATATTTGATAGCAATAAGTGCGAAGAACAATCTAATTATATCATTTCTATTGGTTCAAAAGGAGATCGTTTTGAAGATTATGCAGATCAGCCTTATTCAAATGGTGAAATTATCAAGCTTTTTGCGAAACATGCGGTAAATATGTTTAGTTTTCAATACAATCGCGCCTTAACTGCTGAGTATAGTTTGTTTTCTTCTCAAATGAGAGAAATAATGGAAAAGGGAAACAAAATGTTAGTGAAGAATTTTAACGATAATGATAACAAATTAACGGGTGACATTACAAATAATTTCGATTGGCTTGAAGATGATTCAAAAAACGCTTACAATTCATTTAAAGTAAAGAAAGACGAGGGAACTGTTAAATTAGCTGAAATTACTTTTCCATCTGCTGGAAGTAGTATTAGTAATCAGTTGTTTATTGAAGATATGGATGATTTTCTAAATAGAGTAACCATTTACCAAATAGAAATTATCAAAGGACTCCAAAAGAATTTGAAACAGTTAAACTTAAATAGCGGGCTTACTACTGCAATGAAAATTGTTTTAAGGAATGTAAAGATTGATAAAAACGATGATGAAATTAGATCAATATTTGAAGGAGGAAAATATCAGTATTTCGTAGAATGTTATACACCATATAAATTAAATGGAGCAGATAAAAGCTTATATGATAGAATCCTGTTTTTTACCCGTGATGAATTAGATTACTTAATGAGAGATTTTGCCACACTAGAAATTGGATTAGAATCTTACGACCAGAAAAGGAAAGCATTGTATACGGCCCTAGAATCTTTGGCAATAAGTTATTTAGGAAAGTCTGAATCTAAAGATATTATGAAAGCGACCTCCGGTGAAGAGTTGTTAAGGAAAATAACAGGCTCTGTGCCTAAAAATATGATTTTAAGTGAGTTAGAGTTCCTTGTTGATGTTCAGAATAAAAAGAAATTCCCAGATGAAAAAGTAGATGCGTTTATTGAAGCTATTGAAAAGTCATCAAAGAAGCTTAATTCTATTAAAAACGATGCTTCTTTTTATTACATCGATGATAATATTAGCTATTACTGGATTCCTGAAAGCTATTTTCCTTAGTCTTTTGATCGATTCTCTTTTATGAAAATTCCAAATTGCCGTATTGTTTTTACTTGCATGTTTTTCATGCTTGTGCAAAAGGGTATTTGTCAATTTACATACTTCACTAGACCTATAGAGTACGAAAGGCCTACTGGGGAGTTATTGTTAAAACATAATTCTAATTCAGGCAAAATGGCCTTTACTGTTTTAAGCGATAGGTCTAGTAATATGGCTTATCCTAATGCGGAAGTTTCTGGTGAGGGAATTAAAATTAATTATTTGGATAAATTTGTTGTTGTAGATGAAAAAAACGATTTCTTTCAGGTGGTTCAATATAATAACAAAGTATTGGGCGAAAATGGAAAATTAATTAATCCATCTGTTGTTGGATGGGTTGAAAAAAGTAAACTACTTCTATGGCAGAGACCTATTATGAAAGATGGATTTGCAATTAAAGCCTTAGCCTTAATTAAAGATTCAAGAGTACTTTTAAGCCCAGAAGATTATATTAATAAAGCAGGAATTGTAAGATGTTATAATTTTCCTAGCCAAGAAAAAAAGTATGAAATACCCGAATCCGGCGTTAATATTTTTAAATTTCTTTTCGTTTTAAAAGAAGAAAATGGAATGGTTTTACTTTGCACTTCAAGTCAGTTTACTACAATCAGTGCAGAAACGAGAATATTGGGCTGGGTGCCAAAGACAATCATACTTAGTTGGGAAAATAGACTTTGCATTGAGCCAAATTTTAATCCTGAGGCTATAAAAGAAAGAGAGCAACAAAAATTTGTCCCTTCCATTTTTTTAACTCCCGAAGATGCACTGGCTTATAAAAATGATTTTAGGGTTGTTAATGAAAATCAAATCAAGTTACAAGATGGTTTAACAGAACGAATGCCGGCATATAAAAAAAGAATGCCAGTTTTTGAAGTAAATGCTACAGATAAAGTTGTAAGGACAGGCTATATAACTCCTGTTATTGATTCAACTGGGTCATTTGCTGGAGATGGCCAGAAAGTTTATAATGATGCCCAAGTTGATTTAGCCAAATACCGCAGAATCAATCTTGTTTTTTTAATGGATGGCGGTGAAGATATGAGGCCGTATCTTGGAGATATTAAAAATGCTGTAAATTCTTTTAGAAAAGGAATGGATGCAGAAATGAAACAAGAATTTGATATTCGTTTTGGAGCAGTTATCTATAAAAATTATAAAGACGACAGTTGTTCTTTCTCTGGAGAAGCTTCAGTTTCGAAATTCTTTTTATCTAAAGATTATGACAAACTAAACAGTTTTATAGATGCTCAATCTTTAAATATTTCATGCTCGCCAAATAATAGTACCAGAGCTCTAAAAAGAGGAATTTATAGCGCTTTAAAAGTCTTTGAGGCGGGAAAATGCGATGATGAATCTAACTATATTATTGCAATTGGTTCAAAAGGTGACAGGTTTGAAGATTATAGCGACCAACCATTTTCAGACAAAGAGTTACAAAGATTGTTTGCTAAACATGCGGTAAACATGTTTAGCTTCCAATACAATAGAGCATTAACTCCAGAATATTCTAATTACAATATGCAATTTAGAGAGCTAGTAGAGAAGGGAAATAGCTTGCAGATTAAAAATTTTAACGAGAAAAAAGATAAAGTGATGGGTGATATTACTAAGGATTTTGTTTGGGAAGAAGACATTTCAAAAAGTAATTATAATTCGTACAAAATTAAACAAGACCAAAACACAATTAAACTCGCAGAAATCAAATTTCCCGCAAGTGGAAGTAGTATAAGTAATGAGTTATTTTTAATGGACATGGCTGATTTCTTAAATCACCTTGCTGTTTATCAAATTTCCAATATTCGAGGAATTCAAAATAATTTGAAGAATCTTGATCTTAATACAGGCCTATCTTCCGCGATGAAAGTGATTTTAAGGAATTTGAAAATTGATAATATTAACGACAAAGTAAAGTCGATTTTCGAAGGAGGAAAGTATCAATATTTTGTAGAATGCTACACTCCATTAAAAGTGGAAGGAATGAAATATAGCGTTTATGAAAGAGTTTTATTTTTTACCAAAGAGGAATTAGATTATCTTCTTCAGGCTTTCGAAAAGTGTCAATTAAGTGAATTAGATACTTATGAAAATAAAAGAGATGCTTTATATAATGCTTTCGAAATTATTGCTTTAAGTTATCTTGGATACAAACAAGCTAAAGGGATATTAAAAAGTCTAACAGGAGAGGAATTTATGAAACGACTAACAGGCTCGTCTCCTCGAAATATGGTTTTTAGTAGATTAAATAGTTTGGAAGATATTAAATCCAAGAAATTTTCCGAAGAAGATGTTGATGCGTTTATTACTGCTATTATTAAATCATCTAAACAATTATCTGAAATTAAAAATAAGCCTGAGTTCTCTTACATTGATGATGGAGAAATTTATTATTGGATTCCAGAAACTAAACTACCTTAATTAGAATTATGCAAGAAAATGAGATTCTGTTTCATGCTAAAAACATTTCATGTGTTTACAAAGAACAAGATAAAATAGCCTTAAAGATTAAAGAATTAATTATTCCCAAAGGAAAACTAATCTTTATTTTAGGAGCTTCTGGTTCAGGTAAAAGTACTCTATTAGAAACTTTAGGTATGATGAATAATACTATTGTTGATGGTAGTATTAAATTCTACGGAAACAAAGAAGAAAGTGATAGCCCTCTCGATATTGCTGAATTTTGGAAAAGAAATAATCAGCAAGAAATTAGCAATTTAAGAAAGAAAAACTTTACTTTTATTTTCCAACAAACAAATTTGATGGATAATTTCACAGCATACGAAAACGTATGTTTAAGTGAAATGATTAAAGAGAATGTTGGCCTGGAAGCAGTTTTGCCCAATGCTAAACTTTTGTTAGAACGAGTTAAACTTGGTGAGAACGAGGTAAATATTAATAAAATGCCAAAGTTTTTATCAGGAGGTCAAAGGCAACGACTCTCTTTTGTAAGAGCACTTTGTAATAATTCAAATGTTATATTTTGTGATGAGCCAACTGGAAATGTAGATGAATCAAATGCTAACGAGTTAATCTCTGTGTTGAAAGAAGCATGTAATAATGGCAAAACAGCTATCATTGTTTCTCATGATATAAATTTAGCTTTAAAGCATGCTGATATTATTTTGGTTCTAACAAAAAATCCAGAGAAAGTTTATGGAGAACTAAACGTAAATAATATTTACGAAAGAAATTCTTGGTCAGAAATGAATGAGAAAGAACAAGGGATATTTAGAAATAATATTAAGTCTTTGTTTTCTTCTGATGATAAAGGTGCGAAAGAACCTGTTAATGAAAAAGGTAAAACCCTTATTAAAGCCAATTTTAAAACACTTTTTTATAAAAGAGAATTATCGGCACTTATTGGTAAAAAAGCCGGAAATTTATTCGTTATTAGTTTAATATTTCTTTTTACATTTTTAGCAATTGGTTTTGCAAATGGAAGTTTAGATTATTTAAACAAAAAGTTAAATAGCGCATTTGTAAAGCTCGTAAATATTCCTATTCCTTCAAATATCGCCCGAGACAAAGAAGAAAGAACTAGGTTTTTAGATATGCTCCAATTACCTGCAAATAAAAATCGGTTTAAGTATAATGAAGTCAGTGAGTTTATTAGTCATGGTGAACAAATAGCCTACTATGATGAGAAAATTAATAATGATACTATTTCAATACCTTATGATATTGCTTCTTGCAGAAGTATTAATATAGATTTTGATAAGAATTTTATTAATGAAGTAATTAATAATGAGAAAAATTTCATTAGAGGAAATAAAACAGGGTTCAAAAGCAACAATCAAATAGCCGTTATAGCTACAGAATCTTTTCTTGTAGATTTCGGTTATCCAAAAGACGCCAGTGTTATTTATTTTTATACAAATCCATACGATACTTTACTTAAGAAAACAGTTAAATGTGCTTTTCCTGTTGAAGTTATTTCAATTGTAAAAGAACTACCGGGAAAGTATTCATTTGTTTATCCTGTTGGTTTTTTCTCTTCTTTGATTAATGATGCTAACAATGAGAAGTTTTCTACTATACATCAAAGCCTTAGTTTTCTTAAAGGGTTTACTTATAGCGCTGAAAAAATAAATACTGACCTTTTAAAAAATCAATTTAAAGAAGTTTTAAATTCAAATGAGTTAACTAGAAATTCAACTGTTGAATTTAAACCCGATACTTTTGGGTTTAATATAGGATATTCTTTTTATGTTAATTTTGAGCAACCACTTCAAAATTATATTCAAGTTAATGATGCTTGGAGTAAATTATTAAAAAATGTATTTGTAAAGAATAAAAAGAATAGTTTTATCAGAACTTTTGATTTTGAAGAATTAGATACAGAGTTTAAAGGTTCTTTCGAATATGTCTCAATATACTTTACGGAATTAGATAAAATAAGGGAGTTTGCTCAATTTATTAAGAATTTCAATAATTCTGAAAAACAAAAAAACTCAATTCAGGTTGACTTAACTAAGGTAATAGAAAAGGAAAATTTTAATTTTTTATCAAAAATTACTTTGATAACTAGCCTATTACTAGTTATTTTTAGCACATTAGCCATTAGTTTATTTGTTTATTATTTAATTAAAAATCACTTAGAAAAAATTAAAATGAATCTAGGGACTTTTAAAGCAATTGGACTATCTGATAGGAATTCTATGTCTATTTATTTCAGAATACTTTTTAGATTTGTTTTATTGGCATTTATATTTGGTATATTGGCCTCACTTATCATTGGTTCGGTTTTAAATTTTGCATTAATTAGAAATCTAGCTGTTGACGATAAAGTAAGCTATTTTATTCAGTTTGCTTTAATAACATATATTTCTATGGCAGTAATTATTTCTTCTTCATTGTTTGTTTCGTGGAGAACAATCAAAAGTACTTTATCAAAATCACCTGGCGACCTTATTTATAACAGATAAAAAATCATGGCAACATTATCCTTCTCAGATTCATTAAAAACAGCATTGCAAATAAGTCAATCTTTTGCAAAAGAGTATTACAATGAAAAATACACTATTTCTCATCTATTAAGAGGCTTGCTTCATAAAGATGTAGGATTGAATTCATTCCTGAATAGCCTTGGTAAAGATGTTGGATACATCATAGAGTGGGCAGAAATTCGTATGGAAGAATCTCCTAAAGTTTCAGCTCTTCCAGATTCTCCTTCTGCTGATATTAAAGTTGCTAATGTTTTAGAAGAAGCTGACAATATCAGATTGAAGCTAGGATTAGACGATATCGAACCAATTTGTGTTTTAGCGGCATTGGTAAAACCTAATGTTGGATTTACATCTGACCAGTTAAAGTCTTTACCAATTAAGGAAAAAGAAATACTTGATATTTATTTAAGCGACCGAAATTTGATGTCTTCTATTGGTGCCGATAATGTTGGCTCTAATGGCACTGCTGTTGCAAAATCAAAAGGGAATGCAGGAAATTTATTGAAATATTGTATCGATAAATTGTCTTTAGCCAAAGAAGGAAAGCTAGATAAAATTGTAGGTCGAGACAAAGAAACCAGAATGATGTTGGAAATTCTTGGTCGCCGTTCTAAACCAAATGTAATCATTACAGGTGATCCTGGGGTTGGGAAAACTGCGCTAATCGAAGGTTTTGCCCTTTCATTAGCAGAAGGCACAGTGCCAGATATTCTTAAAAATGCAGTTTTATTTGAACTCGATTTGGGAGCCTTAGTTGCAGGAGCTTCTTATAAAGGTGAAGTAGAAGATAGATTAAAGGGCATTATCAAAGAAATTAAAGAATTTGATAAAGCAATTTTGTTTATTGATGAAATTCACTCCTTACTCGATCCAAAAGGACCTTCCGGAGGTGGAGCCGCTAATTTATTAAAACCAGAATTAGCTCGTGGAGAAATTACTGTGATTGGAGCTACTACTTTAGATGAATATAGAAAAATCATTGAACCAGAACAAGCTTTTAGTCGCCGATTTGAAGTGTTAAAAGTGGATGAACCAGATGTTACAACTGCAACTAAAATGCTCATCTCTTCTGTGGTTTACTACGAAGAACACCATAGATTGAAAGTAGATAAAGATGTTTTAGAAGAATCTGTTAAATTAGCAAAAAGGTATGTAAAAGACAGGCGTCTTCCTGATGCTGCAATTGATTTATTAGATAGAACAATGGCTGCATTGAGAATGATGAACGAAACTACCGATTTCGAATTGGAGAAATTGGAAAAAGAATTTGATGAGCTTATCAAAATTGAAAACTGGGGAGCGGATAACGAGAAATTGAAGGAATTTAGGTGGTTCAGTCATTTATTAAAAAGCAGACTTTCTCCCGTATTAGTGGGGAAAATTGAAAATCCTGTAAATGAGAATGAAATAGAAACTCCAGATGAATTTGAGGCATATCTGAGAGATTTAATGGAAAAATTAAAAGAGGTTGCTAAAGACAAACACGAAAACGTTACCAAACAAGATGTTGCTGCTGTTGTAAGTTATAAAACAGGAATTCCTTTAGGTAAAGTGCAAGCGCAAGAGCAAACTAAATTGATGAAAATGGCAGAGATTTTAAAAGCACGCGTTGTTGGGCAAGATCATGCAGTTAAAGCATTAGCCGATGCAGTAGTTGAATCAAGAAGTGGTCTGAATAAACCCGGTCAGCCTATTGGTTCTTTCTTCCTTCTAGGACCTACAGGTACAGGAAAAACTGAGGTTACTAAATCTTTAGCAGATTTCTTATTTAATGATGAAAAAGCCATGATTCGTTTCGATATGAGCGAATTTAAAGAGGAGCATTCTGCCGCATTGCTTTATGGAGCACCTCCGGGATACGTTGGGTATGAAGAAGGTGGTATGTTAGTAAATAAAATCCGTCAGCAGCCTTATTCAGTGGTTTTATTCGATGAAATAGAAAAAGCACATCCATCGGTATTTGATATATTCTTGCAAATTCTAGATGAAGGAAAAATGCATGATAGGTTAGGAAAGGAAGGAGATTTTTCTAATTCATTAATCATTTTTACATCAAATATTGGAAGTGAGTGGATAGTTGAAGAATTTGCAAAAGGAGTAATTCCTAAATCAAATCAATTGATGGAAATAATGACTAAGCATTTCAGACCCGAATTTCTTGCTCGTCTTACTGAAATAGTACCTTTCGCTCCAATTAGCGAAAATAATGTGGTAAGAATTCTTGAAATTCAAATGAAGAGTTTACTAGAAAGTTTAGCAAAACAACATATTGAATTACACTTAACAGATGAAGCCAAAAAGAAAATAGCACTTACAGGCTTTACTCCTAAATACGGTGCACGACAAATATCTGGTGTTATTAGAACTTTTTTAAGAAGACCAATGTCCAAGAAAATTGTATCTGGCGAAGTTGTTAAAGGAGATGTAATTAATGTTTCTGTGGATGCTGAAAATGAATTAGTTTGGGAAACAATCAAAAAATAACGTATAAATAATAATTCACCCTTTAAAACCTAACTTAAGTTATATATAAAAAACTTGCACAGGTAAAAAGGAATTTCTAATCTTGTAAAAAATAAATCACTATGTTCAACTTTGGAGTAGGAGGCCAAGAAGTAAAATTAGACGCCTCAGAAGGTATTGCAGACATACCTCTAAACAGAACTTTTTTAGTTCAAAAATTAACACAGGAAGAACCAATGATGCCAAGTAAGGTATATGGTCTTAAAAATGTGGAAGAAGTTTTTGCCCATTTTAAACCTTCTGTTGAAGTAGAAATGGATAAATCTGATGGTTCAACTTTAAATGAAGAATTTAGATTTGGAAATTTGGGAGACTTTAGCACCAAAAATTTAGTTGATAAAAGCCAATATCTTACTGACTTGAATATTCAGCAAGAGCAATATAACAAAATTCTAAAACAAGCAAAATCTAACAAGATTTTGAAAAATGTTTTGGACAACCCAGAAACTAGATCTGCATTTGTTGATCTTTTGAATTCATTAGCAGAAGAAATTGAATCTAATAAATAATAATCAAGAAATGGCAGAATTAGAAAAATCCCAGTCCGCTGGAGAATCCAAAGAAAAAGAAGCTGTTAAATCAGGTAGATCATTAACTGATAGTATTAATGTTTTAGCCAAAGTTGGAGGTTTTCAATTTGTAGAAACGTTGATTGATGGTGCTCAGAATTTAAATCCAGAGCGTAAGGCTAGAAAAAACATATTTCTTACTGAACCTGAGAAAAAAGCTGAAAGAGATGCATTAGTAAAGAAAATTGAAATTTGGAAAGAACTTCTTGCGGAATCTAGCAATGTAGAAGAAATTGCAAATAAATCCACTGAAAAGGCTGCAGAATCTGATAAAATGTTAAAAAGTAACTTGAAAAAGGTATTAGATACTGCAAGAGATTTGGAAGTATCTTATCGTTCTGTTGCTTTGTTTTATAAAAATGCAGAATCAGACAAAGCAAATAATGTAACAATTATGAATGCTTCGTTAGAACAAATGGCTGATTTGGATGATACAAAATTTATAGACGAAGTTGCTGATGAGTTAAAACAAAACTATGACCGTCTTGACTTACGTGATAATTATTCTATCATGTGTATTCCTGGATATTTAGGATCAAATAAAGTTGTTTCTAAATGGGCAAAGATTGCACACGAAAATAAAGTAATGTTAGTTACAGATTTTGATAACTTAAATGATGTAAGTTCAACATTAGACGATTTTAATGATGCTAAATTGACCAGCGGTGATATTGCTAAATCCAACGTTGTTATGACTGGAAATTGGTTAGTTGGAAGAGGCAAAAATGAAGAATTAGGTGAAGAAACAGATGTGTTGGTTCCACCGTCATCTTCTTTAGCAGGCAGAATGTATACAACTTTGATGTCTCAGGTTTCTGCTGGTGCAAAATTCGGTACTTTAAATGAAGTTGATGGAGTTCGCTTTGCAATGAAGAAAAGTGAAATTGGCGAATTTGATAAAAGTGGTTTAGTTCCAATGGTAAGTGAATATGGCAAAGTAATGGCGTTTTCAGCTAGAACTTTGTTTAATGGAGATAACTTGGGGCTTCAAACATATTCTGTTGTAAGAGTTTTCGATTATATCAATAAAGTGTTAATTGACTTCTTAAACAGAAGAGCTTTTGAAAATTGGACAAGTCTAACCGAAAAAGACTTGAGAAGTTCTATCGTTAAATTTTTAGATAGCATTACTGGCCCTAAAAATTTAATTGAAAAATTCAGAATAGATCGTTTTGAAAAAGACGATGTTCAGAAAGATAAAATTCATTTGGATATCTTCTTATTGCCTTATTTTCCTGCAAAAAGCTTTATGCTAAAATTAGATGGAACAAAAGGTAACTTCGATACCGCTACTAATCAAATGTAAACAATTAAAAACCAAATAAACCTAAAAACCAATAAACTATGTCTTTTAAAGCAAAATTAAAATTCGGATCAAAAGAATACGACATTCTGTCTGTATCTTATTCTTTCAATCGTGATGTTGATCACAAAGGAAGACCATCTTCAACTGTTTACGGTGGTACTGTGAGCTTAAGTGTAGAATCTACAGAAGATTCTACTATTCTTGAATCTATGATTAATAGTAAGCACAAGCCTTTTAGTGGTGAGATTACTTTCTTTAAGCGCGAAGAAGACGGAGCTACAATGAAATTGGTAACTTTTACGGATGCTTACGTTATTGCTTACAATGAAAGTCTTGATGCTGTCGGTGGTTCACCAATGAGTATTTCATTCACTCTTTCAGCAAGAGAACTTAAAGTTGGTAATGCAGACCATGTGAATGAGTGGCCAGTAGCTTAATACTCCTTTTAAAATTATCAAAAAAGCGATCTTTATAAGTTCGCTTTTTTGTTTTTTATTACCTAACAATAATTGAAATGGCGCAGCAAATAAAACTTGAAATAATTATAGATGGTAGTTTAAATGTATTTCCATTTGCATCGTTAACAATTAATCAGCTTTTAGGAGAGCACCATAATTTTGAGTTATGTTTTAGCCATGATTTGATTGAGGGAAACGATGAAATTACAATTGTAAAGTATCAGAAATTTCTTGGAAAAATGATATCTTTTACTTTTGGTGCGGACATGTATGACATCTCCAAAAATCACAAAGATGTGGTTTACAAAGGTATTATTACTGAAATATGCATGTCTGAAAATCCATTTGATGAGGGAAATATAATTATAAAAGGGAATAGCCCTACAATTTTATTAGAAACTGTAGAAAATTGTTCCGCACATTTGAATAAAAATTTAGCTCAGATAGTTCAAACTGTAAGTAAAAGTATACCAGGGAATTTACTAACTGTTAACGCAAATCCAATAAACAAGAAAACTATTCCTTATTTAGTACAATACAAAGAGTCTACATATGATTTTTTAAAACGACTGGCCGCTGATTATGGTGAATGGTTAATTTATACCGGAAAAGAACTGTTTTTTGGGAAGCCTAATAATTTGCCGGAGGTAGAATTGAAATTTCCAGAGGATGTTTCTGCTATAAACTTTTCAGTTTCTTTAGCCCCTTTAACTTTTTCTCAAACTTCTTATTCTCTGAAGAAAGCTAAAGATGAATTCGTTTCTAAGTCTAAATCAGCTACCATTAATGGACTTGGAAACTTTGCTTCTAAAGCTTTAAAAACTTCGGAAGAAACTTTCCAAATTGAATCAAATGCACCTTCTTTTAGAAGTTTGGATAAAGATAACTTAGAAGATTCAATTAAAATAAAGAAAGGAAATATTGCCGCAACATTAGCTGTTGTAACGGCAGAGTCTGATAACCCAGGAGTGCATGTTGGAACTATTGTTAATATTACTAAGAATAAAGCAAGTTTAGGAAAGTTTTTGGTAATTCAAGTAATGCATACAACTGATGGAAATGGTAATTATACTAACTCATTTAAGGGAATTCCAGCTGATGTTGATTATTTACCTGCACCAAATTTTTCTAGACCATATATCGAATCACAAATCGGTACAGTAATCGATAATAAAGATCCTGATGGGCAGGGAAGAGTTAAAGTCCATTTATTGTGGTATTCTGATAATGACAAATCTGCCGCTCCTTGGATTCAAGTGATGACAGACTATGCAGGTGACGCTGGAAGGGGAAAAAATCGCGGAAACCACTTTATACCAGAAATTGGGGATAGTGTTGTTGTTTCATTTACAGAAAACGACCCTTCTAAACCTTTCGTCATGGGTAGTATTTCTGTACAAGATAAAAGGGACACAAAAAGCAATGATAAGAATTTCGAAAAGGTAATTGCTACTCGATCTGGGAACACCATTTTCTTTAGAGATAAAGAAGATAGTAAGGAACAAGAAATAAGAATTGAAACTGATACTAACAATATTATTTCAATTTTAGTAAAGAATGGAAAAGGTGCAATCGAAATAAAATCTTCCGAAAAAATTGAAGTGAGTTCAGATAAAAGCATATTAGTAAAATCGGAAGACATTAAAGTAGAAGGAAAAACCATTTCAATTAATGCAACAGATTCAATTGAAATGAAAGCAAATAAGGACATCAGTATTTCTGCTACAAATGTGAAAATTAATGGCAAAGCCAAAGTAGAAGTTGCAAGTACTCAAGTTTCTATAAAAGCTGATGCCACTGCAGAAGTAAAAGCAAATGCACAATTAACTCTGCAAGCTTCAGGTCAAGCTGTTTTGAAAGGCGCTATTGTTATGATAAACTAAGAGCATGAAGAACGCATATTATAGTTTGCCTATTAAATGTGAAATACTCACTAAAAAAAACAGTGAAGTAGAGCATCCTTTGTGCAATTTCGATGAGTCAATTGCTAAAAATATATTCTTGTTAATAACTTCACGTTATGGAGAACATAGATATAGTCAAACATTTGGTTGTGAAATTTGGAGTTCTGATTTTCAACTAATTGGAAATATAAACGTTTGGAAAGAAAAGATTAGAAAATCGATTGAATTGGTAATTCAAAACCATGAAAAAAGGTTAAAAAATCTAAACGTTTCTCTAGATTTGTCTGAGGAAGAAATAAAGTCTCCAATTACAAATTTGATTTCTGTAAAGAAAAGATTATTAATTAAAGTTAAAGGAAAAGCAATAAGCACAGGAGAAGATTTTTCTTTTGAAACCAAGTTTTTTATCAGCCCACTTTCATTGGATTAAAATAATTATGGAGAAATTTGATTCGGGTTTAAATGTAAGTAAGGAAGTAATTGCTAGTAGAATGTTTAGAAATGCCGCCAAACTTTGGGGGTATAATGATACTGAATTTGATAATTTCGATCCTATAGTTAAACTAATAATTGAAGCTTGTGCAGTTGAATTATACAATATAAATAATGAGATTTCAAATGTTCAAGTAAGAATGCTTGAACGATTGGCAACTTTACTAACACCAGAAATTTATACTGTAACAAGACCTTCTCATGCCATTATGCACGCAAGGTCTTCTGAAAGCGAATCATATACGAATCCATTATTTCAATTCTTTTATCAAAAGAAAATTGCATCAAAAAATAATGGAATAATTGATACTAATTTGGATGTTTATTTTTCTCCGGTTGGCAGTTTTAAAATATTCAATTGCGATATTAAAAATTTATTTTGTAATAATATTATTTACCAGATAAGTGAATCTCAAAGCAAAGAGATTTTAATTCAAACTCAAGATAATTCAGCTCCTTTCAATGCTTGGATAGGTTTAGAAATTGATTCTAAAGTTTCTGATATTGAGGGACTTTCATTATATTTTGATTTTAAAAATCAACCCAATAAGCAAAGTTTATTTCCATTGCTTAGGTATATAAAAATTTATCATAATAATACAAAAGTTGATTTCCAACAAGGTATTTACGATTATAGGAAAAATAAAATTAATGACACTAATTTAACACCTACTGAAGAATTCAAAGTAACACCCACGTTAGAAAGAAAAATAAAGCAATTTTACCAAGATCAGTTTATTACTTTGTCTCCTTCTAAAAATGAAAACTTTCAATTAAAAGAAGAGTTTTTTCCAGATGAATTAGAAGGTACTTTTTCTGATTCAGAAAAGAAAGCATTTAAAAGTAAATTGTATTGGTTTAAGTTGGTTTTTCCTCCAAATTTCGATCAAACTATTCTTAACGAAATAATTGTATCCACTAATTGCTTTCCAATTGTAAATAGGAAGTTAAATGAAGTAAGATATCGTTTACAAAGCCTTTTTAATATTATTCCATTAAATACTTCAAGTAATTTTTTGGATATAAACTCGGTGGCTAATCTTTCAGGCAAGAATTATTATTCGAATCCTGTTGAGAAAAACGATTTGAGTAAAAAGGGAACATTTGCCATACGTTCTTCAGGAGTGGAGAGATTTGACCAAAGAAATGCAACTGATATATTAAAGTATTTAGTAGAATTGTTGCGCGATGAAAGTAGTGCATTTGCTGCATTTGGTCAAGATTTTATTGCAAACGTAATTAAAGAGTTAAATGAAAATATAGGTCAAATAGAAAATAAACTGAAGCAAAACTCAGTAAACGAAAAACCTAAATCGACATTTTTATTCGTAAAACCTTATGAAGAAAATGAAAATATTTTTGTCGATTTTTGGACTTCAAATGGGGCAGATGGTAATTTAATTAGAAGCGGTTCTAAAATGGAACTTTTTAATGGGGTTGATATTCAGCGGAATTCTCTGTCTTTACTTACGTCAACTGTTGGAGGTGGAAATCAGTTAAAAGGGAATGAATTATTAAATGCATATAAAACATCTTTGCTTTCAAGAGATCGTATTGTAACTAAACAAGATATGATAAATGTTGCATTTCTTATTTTTGGTAAAAAATTGAAAGATGTAGAGATTTCCAAAGGAATTATGATTAGCAATTTACCTGATGAAGGTTTAGTTAAAACTACTGATGTAAAATTGTTTCTTAAAGAAGAGATGCAAGACGAAGAAGAAAAGGAAGCTTATATTAATGAACTGTTTAATAAATTAAAAAACAATTCAATAGTTGATGCACGTTACAGAATTTTCATTAATAATGGTGATTTAAATTAAAAATGGATATTAACTCAATTCAAATGGAAGCCGAAGATGTGTTGCCTAGTTGGGTTAATAGCACCTTTGCTGTTACACCTCAATTGATTGTTTTGAAAAAAGGGGATAGACTTTTTAGATTTGTTCAATACAATAATAAAGAAGTGAAATATGGTCTTTTCTGGTTTGATAAAAAATCAATTGAAGAGCTTTTTGTTAAGTACCATCAAAGAGTCTTGTTTAAACTGAAAGATTACAATTCAATTTATAATGCTACATTATCGTATAAAAAAGTGGTGATTAAAGGTCAAGTGTATAATGAGTTTGCAATAGCTAAATCATGGAATACCCTCCGTTATCTGCTTGAAGTTGAAGTTAAAAAAGATTTAATAGCTTATATTGGTAATACTTCTTCTCAGAGTTTTTTCCAAGATAAAAACTTGAGTCAAAATTCTGACCTTAGAAAGATTATAGTTGAAGGAGGGGGAAGACAATATGTAATACCTCGCATAGGAAACTTAAAATCTAGGAATAATTATGGAGAAATTAACCATACTTATTTAAGAGATATTGAATTTAAATTGTTCGACGAAACCTCTTGGTATAAGAGATTTGTGATTGGTGGGAATATTATATAGTTTACATTGTATATAAAATTTTAATAATTAAATTGCAGATCTAAAACACTAAAAAACAATGGGTAAACCCGCAGCCCGTGTTGGCGATTTTCACATGTGTCCAATGGTAACTCCAGGAACTCCACCAATTCCGCATGTTGGAGGTCCTATTATGCCACCGGGCGCCCCAACAGTAATGATTGGAGGTATGCCAGCAGCAACCATGGGAAACATGTGTGTATGCACAGGTCCGCCAGATACTATTATTTTAGGTTCTGTTGGTGTTATGATTGGGGGTAAGCCAGCAGCAAGAATGGGCGACCAATGCGCTCATGGGGGAGCAATAATGGCTGGTTGTCCTACTGTACTTATTGGAGAAACTGGGGCAGGAGGGGGCGGAATGGCCGCAATGCCAGTGAATGTAATTTTAGATTTAAAAAAGAGTATGCCACCGCCTGTGCAACAACAGATTGCTCAAATAGCCGGAATGAAAGAAGCTGCCGAAGCAGGAACTCCTTTGGTACATAATAGTATGAATTGTGATGACTGTGCAGGGAAGTAGTTATGTTAATATTTAAGAAAAAGCAAGAGTCAGCGTTTAGTAAAGACGAAGAATTAAATTTCATATTTAATTGTATTAATTTCATTAAAGAAGACCTTGAAGAAATTAATCCATTTGAAAACGATTTTGAAATTCAAAGTTTTATTTCAGAAATTATATTGTTTGGAGAGCATTATAAAATAAGAAATGAATTAAACATACAAAAATTAATATATTTCAATCTCAAGTTTAGGTTTGTTTTAAATGATAAAACAAAATACAGCTCAATTCTTAATGATGTAACTATTAATGAGGATGTAAGAGTTGTCAATTTTCATAAATTCTTATTGAAACAAGAAGGTATTATCGATTAGATTATGTGCGCTAAAGTAAAAGATATCGCGGTTTGCAGCAGGAGTGTTCCTATTCCAAAATTGGCTATTGGTAATCCTGTCATTAAAAATGCATATTTGGCTTTAATAGAAGAATCAATGTACTATCCAATACAGGGTGATCCATCAAAGCATAAAGTTAAAGATATTGTTAAAAAAACTCTTGAATTTGTTGCTATAAATGAGATCGCGGTTTCAATGTCTTTTTATTTGATAATTGAAACAGCAGATTTAAAGGATAATTCAGTAGAGGCTTCTATTATTGATCAGAATGATGAAGTATTATTTAAAGAAAAATTAGATTTAAATACTTCAAAAAGCCAATCCAGAAAACTTTATGGCTCATATTGGGGTAAAGATAAAGACGGCAACAAGGCAGTTCTTTGGCAAAAAACAAATGTAAAGTTGTTTGATTATATTGATAATAAAGATGATTTTAAGGAAATTATAATTAAGAAAATCAATCTGCCTATTGGAGAAAAGTCTTCCAATGACGATGAATTAAGAAAGAAAATTTATGGCACAAGTAATAAGCTGCTAAACTTAGTTTTAAAAATTGATGCCCATACACCTAACAAGAAATATAAAGGGAAAGAAGATAGAATAAAATATCTTGGTATAAAAGACCCAAGAAAAAAAGATAATTCGGAATTCAATAATTATTTCATCTATAATGATAAAGAATATTACCAATTAAAAGCATGGAGAGGTATTGTCGTTCATAGCATGGGTGACATTATAATTGATAAAGGTAAAGAAGTAAATCACAAAGATTTCATAATAAGTAAAGGGCTCTCTGTGCATGCTTACGTTAGACAAAATGGAGAAATAGAAAAACATCAGGATTTGTTTAAAACGGCTGCACATGCGGGAGAATCATATGATGCTGGTGTCTCTGGATTGAATCAATCTTATTTAGGTTTTGAGTTGACAGTAGATGATGCAACTGACATAGAAAAACTTCATGTAATTTGCAATCAACAAGGGAAAGTAAAGAACGAAGAAATAATTGAATGTGAAAACAAAATTGAACAATTAGATAGAGACATTGCTAATAAAATTGCTGAAAGCAAAGCAAATCATAAAAAGCTATCAATTGTAAATGCCAATAATAAATTAATATCACGTTGGAGTAAAGAAAAAAGCAAATTAGAAAAACGCATCAACCTATTAGAATTAAATCCTTCTGTATACCCTGATATTCAAGTTAATTCTGCCATTAAGTTAACTAAAGAATGGATTAAAGAATTTAACATTAATCCTAAATATGTAGTTAGACATAGCGATATATCTGGAGATAACATTAAACATGGTCCTAAATTCGATCCTGGTATCAACTTTAAATGGGATGATTTTAAAAAAGAAATTATTCCTAAGTCCAAATCTAATATTGATTTAGCTGCAGGTATCAAGTTAAATTCAATCAGTTCTATTAATCATTTTGAATAAGGTTATAACTAAAAACTTATGGGAAAAGGAGATGTTTTAGAAAAGAAAAAGGTACCCGAAGAACCTGAATACACCTGTAAATCGAAAGAAATCGGGAAACTCCCATCTGAATGTGCTTCAAAGAAAAAGGATGACGTAAAAAAAATTATTAAAGCTATTTTTAAGGATACTCAAGGGAATTTGATTGATCATGTTACAATAGAAGAAAAGGTAATATTAGAAATCCATTCCGAAAATATGTCGGGTGAAACTGTTGTGATTGATAACCCATTTAAATCACAAAATTTTAAGTTAAAGGACAAGATAATTTCAGATGATGTTGTTATTAAACTCAAAATTAATGGAAATATAGAAAAAATTGAATTCGATGTTTTTCATGAAAAAGATACAGCAAAAACTGTTAACATCGCCGATTCAAAAGATGAGAAGGCCAAGGATGTGAAAAAACTTGGTCATTTTTATTCTAAAGAGGGAGAATATTTAAATTTTGAAAATGGTTCCGAAGATGTTTATATTGATAATATCAAAATAAGTGAAGACCACGCAAGCCTTCAAAAGCTGGCTGCAGTTGCTTTTGGAGAAGCTTCTACAGATGATGTTTATGAAGAAATAGCAGGAATAGCTTCCGTAATTTATAGGCAAGTAAATGAAAGAAAATCCTCTATTCTAACTTTGTTGAGTTCAAGCAGTACTTATGCTTTTGCCGCCTCAGATGGGAGTCAAAGGGTTAAAGCTTTTTATGCTAAAAAGCCAGCAGAC
>Ga0247831_1004247_pt1 | contig 19468 bp, 25 predicted proteins | sample LaCruzMarch2015__9_FD_192406 | JGI IMG/M metagenome (GOLD analysis project Ga0247831, IMG submission 192406) | Freshwater microbial communities from meromictic Lake La Cruz, Castile-La Mancha, Spain - LaCruzMarch2015_1m | ecosystem: Environmental > Aquatic > Freshwater > Lake | place: Spain... | reverse complement strand
TATTGCCGCAAAATGACATCCCAAAGCGCAGAATTGGATTCCACGCCAACGATTAAGCACTCAATGGCTGCACCAGTAAAAAACCTACCCCTCACAGTCCCCAACCTCCATGCTCTCCGTGTCTCCGTGGTTAGTTACCCGCCCACTCCGAATCTTAAAACTTAATTGATGACGCTTCGCTCCACCCTTCGGGCTGCCGCCAGCAGTCTTTCTTCGCTCCGCTCCGATTCTTAAAACTTTTGAATGTCTCTCCGCGTCCTGCTCTGGCCCCCTTGCCAAATGCTTGGCTCCTTAATTTCCCAGCAGCTTGTTGAAGGAATTTCTTGCCTTTTCCATATAACCAGCCACAAGTTAGAAACATGAGCGCCGAAACCATGGAGAGACTGAACGTCTATATTGAAACAACAATTCCAAGTTTCCTTACCTCCCGACCTTCAAACAAATTAATTCTTGCAGGTAAGCAGGCATTAACTCGCCAATGGTGGGAAAGGAGAAGGGAAAAATACGACCTGTTCATTTCACAATACGTTCTTGATGAGGCAAGCAAAGGCGATCCTGAAGCCGCAGAAAGAAGGATGAATGCAATCAGCCATATTGAGATGCTTGAAGTTGATAATGATGTCATTTTACTTGCTGAAAAAATAATGCAGTCAGGAATAATTCCACCTAAAGCGGATACTGATGCGCTTCACATTGCGGTTGCTTCAAGGCACAGCATCGACTTCCTTTTAACCTGGAACTGCACCCACATTGCAAACGCCGAGATTTTAGTTAAAATTAACCATATCGTTACCGAATCAGGTTATTTCCTGCCTACTATTTGCACGCCTGATGAACTTTTTGGAGGAGAAGATTATGAATGACCCAATAGTTGCTGAAATTCGTGAAAACAGGATGAAAATTCTTGAATCCTATGATTGGGATTTCAAAAAGATGTCGCGCGATGTCATGAAAAGACAGTTTGAGAGTGGTCACAAGATTGTCAGCTTTGAAAAAAGAACTCCACAACAAGGCGCTGCACCTAACGCCTACGCTCCGTCTGGGCATCCCTAAAAATGATTCTGCTCATTCTTCTCAACCTCCCCTACGCTCATAGAGCGCCGCTACAACTCGCGCTTCCAATCCACTCGCCACGAGCCACTGCCGAACTATAATTTTTTCTTTCCAAGCATGTGGTTTTGAGCTTGGATTCGATTGCAGATGCCGAATTACGATTATTTTTTTGCGTTCTTTTGGGGACTTGCCGTGCTTGGGGCCTTTATTGGCTACGGGCGCTTGTTGAGCCATCTATGCGGCTGGGAGAAGAAGGAAAGTCTCGGCTGGGGGATGCAAGCAGCGCTTGATGCTGAAAACTCCATTCATCACGCTGCGCTACAGCCTACGGACTGGCTCCGCTTATCCCTTCCAACTCCACCCCGTTTTGCCCTAGCTGAAAACTCCAAACTGAAAACTTTTTAATGTATTTCCCTGTCCTGCTTTGGAGCCTTGTGATCTTCGCCTCATTTTGGGGTTACGGCGAAGCTCTCCGCCGTGCTATAAAGCGCCCAGAATTCAATGACATTGGCTGGGGCCTTACCGCCGCTTGGGGGATGGCTGTCACGCTCGCAATCGGCGGCGTCCTCATGGCGTTCTCACTGGCCACGGCGCCAACCTTAACCGGCATGGTGCTTTTAGGGGCGGCATTCGCTAGTTTTTATGCTGCCGAGCGATTAACGGTAAATAAAAAAGCCAGACCAGTTAAAAAGAACTCCAAAAACATAGCACCAAAGCAAACAGATGCCGAATCTGGCAAAAGTGATGATAGCTTAATCGCTCATTCAAATCAAAATCTGAACTTATTATATTTCATTTCTGACATCATTCTGTGGACCATTGCCGCCCTCGCCTTCGCATCCTCAATCGCGTGGCCATATCAAGTAGACCCAAATGATGATTTATTGTGCTATCTTATGTTACCGGAGAAGATTCTCCAAACTGGCTCACTTATCGATCCATTTAACTTAAGGCGCGCATTGACTCTTGGTGGACATACATTTATTCAGGCTATTGTCATGGTAGTGGGAGGAGATAGGTCAGGCCACATTGCAGATCTGGGGCTAGGTAAATTGATACTATTCGGAATAGCAATTGGCTTTTTCAAGGGCAAATCGAAAACAGAAATACTCCTGCGTTTTTTATGTGGTTTCATTGCTTTAATCTACCCTATGCCCCGCATTAATACAATGAGTGCATACACAGGCTCCGTTTGTTTATTAGGTTTATCTAGAACGCTTTTTTTGTCTATAAACAAAGGCGGACTCTCATTAGATGGCAGACTATTATTGCCAAGTTTGCTCCTGTGTGTAGCCGCTGCAACACTACGTCCCTTTTTTGGAATACCAGCACTTACGCTTTGCTTAGCGGTCATACTTTGCAAAACTTTACCTAGTTCTTTAAAAAGCTTCCCACACTACAGCAAAACATTATTTTTAGCTTTGCTTCCACTTATAGCCATAGGACCATGGATGTTGGTTTCATATATTTCAAGCAACACGGTATATATGCCTCCTTTCAATGGAAATATAAATACAATTTACATGCAAAACGGCGCTTTGCATGGATTGAGTGAAATTATTTTCGAATATATCAAAAGGCCAGAGATTTATCCCCTTTTATTATTTATGCCGTTTGTTCTGTTTTTAGATAATAGGTTAGTAGGTGTTATTTTAGTTTTTTGCTGCTTCGCAATTTCTTCAGCAGTGGCAATAAAAATGTCAACCATGCCGGCAACTGAGATGCCGAGATATTTAACGCCCATTTTATTGCCTGCAGCATTATATATAGCTGCAAGCATGCCTAGAAATAAATTGGCAAGCCTTGTTGGAATTTCAAGCTTTTGCATTCTTTTTACATTTTCAAACTCTAGCGCAATTCTGAACGAGACTTTGATTAGATTAAAAAGCTTGCCAGAACAGATCGCCTTCTCCTCCAATCTACACCCAGACAATCCGAACTCGCCCGGCCAATACTTGCAAGGTCTCCGCAACCTTCAGAAAACAATACCATTCGGAGCAAAGACTTTATCAGTAATAGACTTCCCATATCTTTTAGATTTCTCACGAAATGAAATTTTTTGCGCTGATGTGCTTGGAGCGGCAGGACCAGACGGAGGTTTGCCATACGAAAAAGGACTTGCAAAATTCAATGAGTATCTTAAGCTGCAGGGCATAGAATACATTATTTGCGTGGATTTTAATTCTGCACTCATGCTCTACAATAGGAAGACATGGCAAAACCACAGAGGGTCTGAATGGTATTACAAGCAAATTTGGGCGCCAAGATTTTTATATTACATGAATCTCATAGACGAATTGGAAAAATCAACCCGGGTATTAGGAACTTTTTACAACATGAAAGTAATATCTTTAAAAAAGTGACCAGCCTTGCACCCAAATAATTCCTTATTATGAAAATAACGCTAATTCTTGCAACTTTTAATGAAATTGATGGCATGAAACTAATAATGCCACGAATTAAACCTGAATGGTATGACCAGCTCATTGTAATCGACGGGGGGTCAACAGATGGAACCTTAGAATACTGTCGAGATAATGGATATTTTGTTAAAATACAAGAGGGAAAGGGCATAAGGACGGCCTTAGATCAAGCTTTTGCAATTGCTACCGGCGACATAGTTATTACGTTCACGCCTGATGGCAATTCAATTCCCGAATTAATTCCCAACGTTATTGAGAAAATGAAAGCCGGTTTTGATATGGTTATAGTTTCTCGTTACAAAGATGGCGCAAAAAGCTTGGATGACAGTTTTCTGAGTGGATGGGGAAATTGGGCGTTCACATTTTTGATTAACTTATTTTTTTGCTCCAAATATACTGATTCGCTCATTGGATTCCGCGCTTTAAGATCAGATGCTGTTAAAAAAATTCGATTAGCCGACGGCCCCAATACTGCTTTTGAGAGAAAATACTACCAATATACAAGTTGGGATTTTCTTTCCTCTGTAAGGTGCGCAAAATTAAAAATGAAGGTTTCAGAGATTCCTGGCGACGAACCTCCAAGGGCAGGTGGCGTAGAAAAAGTAAATAAAACTCGCGTTGGCCTAGTATTGCTTGGGCTACTATTTTTGGAGTTTTTTATACCGCTTAAAAAATCCGAGAAATTTTATAAAAAATAATAAATCATATAAATCAATGCACTATGAACTTTGCAATCTAAAAAAACAGATTACCACAGCCGCCTGCGTTGCTGGAGAGGGGCATATCGCTAGTGCGTTTTCAATCCTCGATATTCTTTGGGTTCTCTATAAAAGCATTCTTAGGCATGATCCGGCTACCCCGGAGGCTGCAAATCGGGATCGTTTTGTTCTAAGCAAGGGGCATGCTTCCTTGGGAATTTACGGCATACTGGCGCAGCGCGGGTTCTTTCCCATGGAGGAGCTGAAGACTTTTGCTTTTGCCAGTAGCCGCCTAGGTGGCCACCCAGATTCAAGAAAGGTGCCTGGCATTGAAGCTTCGACTGGTTCTCTTGGGCACGGTATGCCAATGGCTGTCGGGATGGCTTTAGGATTGAAAATTCGGGAATCTGAATCCCGTGTAATCTGCATCGTCGGTGATGGTGAATGTAACGAGGGTTCCATATGGGAGTCTGCGATGTTGGCGGCGCACCACCAACTCGGTAATTTAACCTGCATCGTGGATTTCAATCATTCTGGTGATCGAGCCCTGATGCTTGGAGATTTGAGTGCTAAATTTCGTTCCTTCGGCTGGGACGTTGCCGAGATCGATGGTCATAACCACTCGCAGATAGAAACTTCTTTGCTTCCTTCTGGCGGATCGGTTCCTCGGGTTGTTATAGCTAACACAATAAAAGGCCATGGCTGTGCAGAGATGGAAAATAACCCAGCTTGGCATCATAAGGCTCCTAAGGCCGAAGAACTGGAAGCCATTCTTGCTCAAATAAAATGAGAAAACAATTTGTTACCACTATTGAGCGCCTGCTTGACGAAGACCCACGGTTGGTAGTCCTTCTCGGTGATATTGGTGTCTTTGCATTCCGTAATGCTTTCAAGAATCACTCCAAACGCGTCATTAACATTGGCATATTGGAGCAGGCTACGGTTAGTTTAGCGGCCGGTCTTGCGAAGGAAGGTTTCATCCCGCTATTTCATAGTATAGCGCCGTTTGTCGTTGAGAGAGCTTTTGAGCAGATCAAGGTGGATTTCGGCTATCAGCAATTGGGCGGGCATTTCGTTTCTGTTGGCGGGTCTTATGATTATGCAGCCCTTGGCTGTTCCCACCACTGCCCCGGAGATATTGAGCTTATGCAGGCAATTCCAGGGATGCAGATTATTGTGCCAGGGCATCCGGCAGAGTTTGATGCGCTAATGATGCAATCATTTGCAGAAGGAAAACCTACATATCACAGGCTCTCAGAGCGCTCGAATAATCAGGCTCAAAATGTTGTTTTTGGCAAAGCAGAAGTAATCCAAAAAGGCAAGGGGCCTGTTGTTATAACTATCGGTCCTTTTCTGGATCGAGTTATTGAGGCCTCTCTCGGTATAGACGCCACCATTCTTTATTATACAACCCTCGCTCCGTTTGATGCCGAGACGCTGCGCGCCCATGCAGGTGATGGTCGCATCTTGTGCGTGGAGCCATTTTACGAGGGCACTCTGGCCGCAAGTATTACGCAAGCCCTGAGAGGCCAGCGCATCGCTTTTACATGTATGGGCGTGCCACGTAGATTTCTTACTGATTATGGCCATGCCAGTCACCAGGATGCGGCTTGCGGATTGCTTTCGGCCGATATCCGCTTACGAATTGAAGAGCTTCTTTATGTGTAAATCCTATTTTCATGAAGACGCCGGGCTCGCTCTGGATGGGGTGCCACGCCATCTTTTACAGAACGGCCGAGTGCTCCTTACTGGCGCTTCTGGTGTTGTGGGCATCCACATGGCAGCCGTTTTCCGGCGCTTGATTGACGAAGGCTCTAAATTGCGTTTGCGTGTAACATTTCAAAGCCCTGTGGAGGGTGTTATTGCCGAGATGCTAAACCATCCGCAAATTGAAATTATACGAGGTGATTTAACCGATCCTAGCTTCCGTAGTCGATTAGACAACGCTGAGCTTATTTTACATGCGGCAGGGTATGGACAACCTGGCCGATTTCTGGAAAATCCAGCTAAAACCATTCGTCTTAATACGGAAGCCACGCTTGACTTGTTAGAAAAAGTGGCCTCTGGAGGCCGATTCCTCTTTGTGAGCACTAGTGAGCTCTACATGGGGTTGCCTCAAGGCGAGGCTCATCGTGAAGATTGTATCGGCGTCTCTAATACAACTCATCCTCGAGCGTGCTACATTGAGGGCAAGCGCTGTGGCGAGGCGGCTTGCAACGCAGCTCGAGCTAGTGGCATACAGGCTGTATCGGCTCGGCTCGCCCTGGCCTATGGTCCTGGAGCAAGGCCTGGTGATCGCCGAGTTCTTTATACCTTTATTCAGAAAGCGCTTGATTTTGGGGAGATCGCCATGATGGATCATGGCGACGCGCGCCGAACCTACTGTTACGCGCCCGATGCTGTTCGCATCATGTTGCGCGCGGTTTTGGAGGGTAGAGAGCCAGTTTATAACATTGGAGGCCGTGGGGTTTTACTCATTCGTGAGGTCGCGGAAAAAATTGGCGCTCAACTTGGCGTTCCTGTAATTCTTCCAGATACCGCTAAACCTCTGGAAGGGGCTCCCGCAGAGGTCGGACTTGACATGAAGCTGTTTGAGAAAGAATTTGGTGCTCTCAAATACGTTGACTTTGATGAAGGTCTTCGTAGAACGATCGACTGGCATCGCACGGCCCAATCGCGCATTTCTTCAACAAAATAAAAAATTATGGCACGTTATCTTATTACTGGCAGCGCTGGTATGTTGGGCTCTTCACTTCTAAGACTTTTAGTGAATGAGGATGCGGTTTATTTGACCCGAGAGGATGCTGATCTCACGAGTTTTGAAGCTACCGCAGCTTTGTTCCGCACGCACAAACCTGAATTCGTAATTCATTGCGCGGCAGTCGTGGGAGGCATTGGAAGTAATAGCATTCATTCGGGCGATTATTTCCGTAAAAATATCCTGATAAATCTGAATGTTCTTGAAGCCGCCCGTCTCGCCGGCGTGAAACGCTTGATATCGTTCATGTCCACGTGCGTTTTTCCAGACAAGACAGAATACCCTCTTAAAGAAAATAACTTGCATAACGGCGCGCCGCACCCATCAAACTTTGGCTACGCCTATGCTAAGCGTATGCTGGAAGTGCAAAGTTCTGCCTATCGCAAGGAATGGAACTGCGATTTCATTGTCGCTATTCCTACAAACATGTATGGCCCCCACGATGATTTCGCCCTTGAAGGAGGGCATGTCATTCCATCGCTTATACATCGCACCTACTTACGCCAGCAGGAAGGATCAGACTTACTTGCTTGGGGCACCGGGTCTCCCTTGCGTGAGTTTGTTTATGTGGATGATATCGCTAAACTGACATTGTGGGCGTTGGAAAACTATCGCGAGGAGGAACCAATTATTTTTTCCTCCGGTGTCGAGCGTAGCATCAAAGAACTAGTCGAGATAGTAGCCGAGAAGATGAAGTTTACTGGCAAGATCGTATGGGACTCGACAAAGCCTGACGGTCAGTTTCGCAAGCCATCCGATACCGCCAAGCTGGGCCGCTTACGGCCAGACTTCCAGTTCACTACTCTCGACGAGGGCATCGAAAAGAGCGTTGCGTGGTTTAAAGCCAATTATCCCAACATTCGTCAATGAGCATCCAAACCATTCAGCCTTCAGACATTGAGGCCATTTTGGGTGAAGCGATCAGTGATCGCCTAAAAAAGCGTCTCGCCGAGTTCGATCTTCGATTTGCCGAGATAACACCTAAAGAACGCGACCAGTATATTTTAGAGAGCATCAGGGCTCTGGTGAATCCAGATCTTAAGATTTCGGGCGAGCACCGCATTGAGGACTGGGAGCGCGGTTGGGGTGAAAACCTTGAAGAATTTTGCAAAACCGGAAATCCCGATGCAGCAGTGCCTCTTTATTTTGGTAAATACCCCATTGTGCGTTGGAGGCGGCAGTGGGTTAGACCTCTTAATGCAGACCACGAGTATCGTCTCTTGTGTATATTGGTCGAGCATGTGATCGAGCGGTATATGGCAGATAAATCAGCCATCTATGAGTTTGGCTGTGGTCCAGGATATCATCTTCTCCGCGCAAGAATGATTAACCCTAAAGCTCGCCTTATAGGTCTCGACTGGGCGACTTCGTCACAGAAGATTCTTAATGGAATGGCTGAGCGTGGCATTGATCAAAACCTTGAAGGTCGTAGATTTGACTTTTTCCACCCAGATGAGACGCTTGCCTTTTTACCTAACAGCGCTGTTTACAGCGTAGCCGCGCTTGAACAAATTGGGGATCGCCACAAGAATTTTGTGCATTTTTTACTTAATCACAAACCCGATGTTGTGGTCCATCTCGAGCCGATTGATGAGCTAATGGACATAAATGATCTGCATGATCAGCTTTCTGTTTTATACTGCCGTAAAAGAAATTATCTAAATGGATATCTTTCTTATCTTGAACAACTAGAAAGCGAAGGAGCGCTTACTATCCACCGCAAGCAGCGCACAGAATACGGGAGTTTTTTCATCGAGGGCCACTCGCTGATCGTCTGGTCACCCAACCGCTGATTTTCTGCCATGAGCGATTCTTTAACCTAAATTCGGCAGTTGGCGGCTGGGAATAGGAGCGGAAGTTGTTTCCCATAGGAGTAATGGAATTTAAACCCTTGTCAAAAACGGTTCACCCTGGGGATGAGGAAAAACTCGAGAGTCCGCTCCAGCACGGAACTCGCACGGCTTTTTGCAAGATGGTGCACCTACGCGCATGGCATACTGATCACACTGCTCATACCGGCGCGTCAATATTTTAATTTCAGAAAATTTTTTTCCCGGTCGCATTGCCCGTAATTTTTCACCACGGAGAGCACGGGGCGCACGGAGTAAAAAATAGGCGGACGAGTTGGAGACTTGCTGCAGAAAAAAATTATTCGGAGGCGAGTTTTTTAAGGAATTTGGTCCTGATACCAAGAAGTGTGGCTGCGTCGGCCATTTTACTGTCTGCCGTAATCAACTCCGAGGAGCTCAGTTCCAAGGCAGTGGCAATATGAATCCCGTCAAGCGTTCGCAAAAAAAACGGCGGCTCCGCTTGGATGCTTCTCGCGGCGATATCCCTGGTGCAGGCCTTGATATCGATGCCTAACGGAACAAGCAGATAGCGCCCTCGCTGGAGGTCGGTTTGAAACTGGGAAAGCACTTTAGCGGAACCCCCACTCGGAATTTCTCCCCTGGCTTCCTTCGCGTGGACGGCAAAAGTCATTTCAAATTCAAGAATGGCGCTGGAATGGATTTGCCCCTTTTCTAAAGTCGCTAACTCGGCCGCTTGGGATGATATTTCCTCCGGCGCGTAGAGTGCCAGCACGCAGGATGTGTCCCAGTATGCGACTTTCACCAACGATCCTCCCGCACCTCATCGAGCGCGCTTGGTTTTTGGTATGTCGAGGGTTGGCCTAAGCTCAAACGGAGCGCGCTCAACTCGCGCAACCAATCTGAGGTATCGGACCGGGGCTCCGATACAGAAAGAATGCGAGCTTTGGGTTGACCATGAACCGTGATCAAAATCTCCTCGCCGGAGCTGGCAAGGTTGACCAACTCACTCAATCGGGTCTTGGATTCACGAAGGGTGGCAATCATGTGACTACAATGGTTCTTTTTCGGATTTGATCAAGGGAAATGTTATTTGGTTTAGCTGCGGACTCTGCCGCACCGGATAAAGCGCCTCCCAGACTAGAAAGACCTCCTCTATGTCTGGAAGGAGCAACCACCAGCCTGGAAAGACCCTTTTCACCTCTAGAAAGCGCGACACCCGATCTGGGATAGATGGATTCTGGTCTGGAACGATCGCTTGCCACTTTGGAAAGAGCGACTCTTGGTCTGGGGGGAGCAACGAAACCTCTGGAAGGCGCGACTTCCGCTCTGAGAACACCGGAGAAGCTCGTGGCGGGTGCTGAGTAACGAGTAACAAGTTTTATAATGTTACCTACAAGAACTTTATTGAACCACAACCGAGCGCCTTGGGCATGCGCGAGGAAGACTGCATGAATGCAGCCCGAAGGGTGAGCGAGAGGGAAGGAGCGAGTCAAATTACACTGATTAACACGGATAGACAGGAGGCACGGGGGCATTCGCGGAGCGAATGGGGCAGGGCAAAAACAGAAACTCTGCAAGCAAGCTTGCCAGATTTTTGCTTTTTTTCTGCCAATCCCAGCTTGCTGGGAGCAATCCGAGCCAATCTGCAAATTCCGTGGTTAGATTTTCAAAAAAATGATTTTGCTGTCCATGATTTTGCCAGAAAGAGTCGAGGGCTTTTCAGCAACTGGCGGAGTGAGGCCTGCTTTTAATGCTGCCCAAAATCTCCTCGCAGGAGGCCCTCAAAGGACAAATCCTCGTCTAAATCTGGCCAGTGGAGGCCGAAGGGAGAAATCTCTACATTGTTCAATTGAGCTGCATGGCCCTTGGCAAGGCGGGGATTATCTTGGGCGGGAAATCGCACCTCGACACCGCTTTCCATTTTTATAACGATATATGGATCTGAATAATAAACTTTTTTTGCTCTATCTTCCAATGTGTTCATTCCATTTTTCTATAATAAGGTGTTTATTCTCTTCGGCAAGCTGCTGCGCTTTATTGAGATCCTTTATTTTAAATCCCTGAGACTCCCGCAACTCCACTTCTCCCTCGACATCAAAAATGGCTTCAGCTCCCGCCTTGCGAACATGGACATGAATAGGGTGGTGATCATTGCTGTAGAAAGCAAAACGAAATCCGTCTTTTTCAAAAAAAAAGGGCATACCTTTAGTGCTAGCCGATAATGGGAAAAATGCAATAATTTTATGGCATCGCTCCGGTTTTGTGAATTGATTCGCTTTGCTCACCCTGCGGGCTTACCAACAGCAGTCTATGTCTTGCACTCCGCCCGCGAGCATTCCGAAAGCATGGTCAGCGAGGGCGCTGACCCTTCGAGATTGGAACCAAGACAACGCGAGTGCGAGGATGAGTTTTGTTTCATCTTGTAAATTTTGTTAATTCTGTCTAACCTTCTTTCATGTTTTTTCTGTCGGTCATTGTTCCTCTGCATAAAAAAGCTTCGATACTGAATGTAGCGCGCGAAAAGTAAGAACTTAAGTTATGGAAGCATTTATTAGTGGTGGCGCTGGTTTTATCGGGAGTCATTTGGTGAGCAGGCTCTTCTTTCGTAAAAGTGCCGAGAGCGCGTTGATTTTTAAATTTACTGGCGGTGAACTGGCGGGTGAGAGGGAAGCTGAAGTATTTCGTTTTAATTTATTGAAAAACAATGCTATCGGATGTTGTTCCACACAAAGATCGGGCGATGCTTTGAGAAATTCGATGAACGCAATGAGGGAGGAAATCTTACATGCCTAAGACAATTCCACTTGGAGCACCGACAAAAACAGAACACATCCTGCCCGAAGGCGCTGAGGCAGAGCCTGTGGAGCTGAGCATCGTGATTCCCGCGATGAACGAAAAAATAACAGTTGGCGAGTTTGTGGACTGGTGTCACGAGGGCCTCAAAAAGGCTGGTATAAAAGGTCAAATCCTGATCGTGGACAGCTCGAGCGATGAGACGCCAAACATCGTGCTTGAGCATGGCGGCGAGGTCTTGCGCACGCCGAAGAGAGGGCTCGGGCGGGCTTACATCGATGCCATTCCTTTCATTCGCGGAAAATGGATTTTGATGGGTGATGCGGACCTGACCTACGATTTTCGCTTCATCGAGGGTTTTCTGACAAAGTTTCGCGAAGGCTACGACTTCATTATGGGATCCCGCTTCAAAGGGACGATCGAAGAAGGTGCCATGCCGCCGCTTCACAGATACTTTGGAACTCCAGCTACGACATGGATGCTGAACTTTATTTATGGGAGCCGTTTTTCAGACATCCACTGCGGAATGCGCGGAGTGACTCTGGAGGCGTTCAAGCGCATGCGCATGCGTTCGCAGTCGTGGCAATATGCTCCCGAGATGATCATCAAATCTCTCCACCTGCGCCTTGGCTCGAGTGAAGTGCCAATTATTTTCCATAAGGACCGGGAGGGCCGACTGAGCCACTACAAACGCAGTGGGCCGTTCGGAGCATGGTATGCCGGGTGGATGACACTTCAGGCTCTTTGCACCTATGGTGCCGATTTTTTCCTTTTTAAGCCAGGGATTGGCCTTTTCGCTTTAGGAGCGATAGGTGTGGCCCTGCTTTACAGTGGGCCAATCGCCCTCGGCCCTTTGGGGCTTTCTCTGCACTGGATGCTATTCTTCATATTGTGCATGGTGGTTGGCTTCCAGTCATCACTGATGGGTGTCCTTGCGAAAACTGTCTATGATTATGAAAGAACGCGGTCGCCGGGATGGAAAAGATTTTTTAGTTTCAACCGCTCCGTTATTTGCTCCGGGATACTTCTAACAGTCGCATCGTTCAGCAGTGCGGAATTAATCATAAATTATGTTCATGAAGGCATGCGGCTCGGGGCTATCCCTTCGGCAGCAACACACCGGGCTGTTGCGGGAATAGGTGTGACACTTCTCGCGGCGATTTATTTCACATTCAGTCTGGTGTTCAATGCGCTTGTGGAGTCCGCCGCCCCCGAGCAGGATGGTGTTTTGGACTGAAAGTCAAGATGACTATGCAGGAGCCCGATTTAAAAATTGACTTCGACTGGGATGCGCACTGGAGCGAATACGATCTCACTGCACAAGCGAATCCAGGCCAAGCTATGCGCCATGATCTGGTGGCAAAAATCCTGCGCGAAAAATCGAGACAAGGAATGAAACTCCTGGATATTGGCAGCGGCCAGGGAGACATGCTTGTGCGTCTTAAAAAGGTTTTGCCCGATGCGAGTCTTGCAGGCTTCGAACTCAGCGAGAGCGGAGTCAATATCTCCAAGAAGAAGATTCCCAGCGCGGATTTTCTTGTGGCTGATCTTTACACTCCGGGCCCGGAAATGGATCGCTTCAAAAGATGGGCGACCCATGCGGTGTGCTGCGAGGTTTTGGAACACGTGAAGGATCCGCTGGAATTCCTTCGTTCGGCATACAAATATTTGGCTCCGGGAGCACTCCTGATCGTGACGGTCCCTTCAGGTCCGATGTCGGCGTTTGACAAATACATCGGCCATCTTCGCCACTTTTCCCAAAAGTCACTCTGTTCTGTTGTCGAGCAGAGTGGATTTGAAACGATTAAATTCCTACGAACAGGCTTTCCCTTTTTCAACCTTTACCGACTGACCGTGATGGCTCGTGGAAAAAAACTCATTGAGGATGCGCGCGCTGCCGAAAGCAGCTCCCCGAGTCGGCTTGCCATGCTGGTCATGGGTGCTTACAAAAAGCTCTTCCGCTGGAACCTTGAAAACCATCCTCTTGGTTGGCAGTTGGTGATATGCTGTCGCAAGCCTTATACAGCCCATGAATCTTGAGAACCATTTTTCAGAGTATCGCAAACATCTGAGTGCCCCGGGAATTTCCCCTCTGCTTGAAGATTTCGCAAACCGCATTCGCCAAACCAGGGAGCAAGGAGGAAAAATCCTTCTTGCTGGCAATGGGGCAAGCGCTTCGATTTCCAGCCATCTCGCTGTGGATTTTTCGAGCCAGGCCGGTGTGCGAGCCATGGCGTTCAATGATGCAAATCTTATAACGGCATTCGCGAACGATTGCGGCTATGAAAACTGGATCGTTAAAGCCTTGAAGATTTATGCCGACCCCAAGGATCTCCTGATCCTCATTAGCAGCAGCGGGCGATCGGCGAATGTTGTTTTGGGGGCGCAATATGCCAAAAAAATCGGCATCCCCGTTGTTTCTTTCACCGGATTCGACAAGGACAACCCCTTGGGCACTTTAGTCGACTTGAATTTCTGGGTGGACAGCCGTTCCTACAACATAGTGGAGTGCGTCCATATGATTTGGCTGACCAGCGCTTGCGACTTGCTCATCGGGCGCTCGGATTACAGCGTAAAGCCTTAGACGCGAATCGTGAATATCCTTGTCACCGGAGCCGCAGGTTTCATTGGGAGCCACTTGGTAGATGCCTTACTCCTGGAAGGGCATCGCGTGGTGGGAGTGGATTGTCTTTCTCTCGGCCGGATCGATTTTCTTGCCTCTGCAAGGAAGTCCCAAGCGTTTTCGCTGATCGTCCGTGATCTTTCTGAAGAGACTTTTCCTGAGAGTTTCGATCCAGGCCTGCCCATCGATTGGGTATGGCACTTGGCCGCCAACTCCGACATACCGGCAGGCGTGGGGAATCCGGATGTGGATTTCAAGGACACCTTCCTCACGACCTATCGATTGCTGGCATGGATGAAAAGCCAGCGTGTTCCTCGCTTAGCTTTTGCCTCGACCTCGGCCGTTTATGGTTTTCGCGATACCCCGATCTCAGAGGATTCCGGGCCTATGTTGCCAATCAGCAACTACGGAGCGATGAAACTTTCCTGTGAAGCCTGCATAAGTGCGGCTATTGAATCCTGGCTGCCCAGGGCCGACATATTCCGGTTTCCGAATGTCGTCGGTCCACGCGCAACCCATGGAGCAATCCTCGACTTCGTTCGCAGACTCCGAATCTCTCCGGAATGCCTCGAAGTGCTCGGAGACGGAACTCAAAGGAAACCCTACCTCCATGTGGCAAGTCTTCTGGAGGCTATGCTTTTTATTTCGAAAACAGCCAACGGAAAGCTGAACTATTACAATATCGGACCCGAGGATAATGTGAGCGTAAAATCCATGGCTAAGGAAGTTGTCGCGCTGGTCTCGCCCGGAGCGGAAATCCGCTATGGCTCCGAAGAACGCGGTTGGGTAGGTGATGTCCCGAAAGTCCAGTATTCAACAGCCAAACTCCGCTCCTTGGGCTGGTCCACTCCACTGAGTTCCTTTGAGGCCATAAAGCGTGCGGCGCAAGAAATCTCCCGAGAAACTCCTCCGAGGCAGGCCGTGATTCTTGCTGGAGGATCTGGGACCCGGCTTGCGAAAGCCCTTGGAAAGGACATCCCGAAGCCAATGGCGCCCGTGCTGGGTATCCCCCTTCTCGAGCGCACAGTTGCTCTTTTACGACAGCAGGGCTTTACCGAAATCTTATTGCTCGTCCATCACCGCGCGGAAGTCATCTCACAGCACTTTGGAGACGGTGCCGCGTTTGGCATCAACATTCGCTACTTTAAAGAAACCTCCCCTCGAGGCACTGGTGGCGCTTTAGTGGATGTTCTCCCTTTTTTGCTCGAGCAATTTGCCGTGCTCTATGGTGATACGCTGGTGGATGTCGATTTAAGGCGTGTTTTGGAGTTCCACGAAGCCAATAAAGCGGATGTCACCTTGTTCGCACATCCGAATGACCATCCGCAGGATTCAGATCTTGTTGAGTTGGATGATTCGATGCGCCTTACCCAACTGCACCCCTACCCGCATCCTCCGCAATCGGAATTTCGCAACCTCGTGAATGGCGCACTTTATGTCATGCGCCGCGAAGCACTAAACGGCGACTGGCCAAAGGATAGCTTTGATATCGCGAAAGACATGATTCCCGCAATGCTGAACCGGAACGCCCGAGTTTATGGTTTTCGTGGAGATGGATACATCAAAGATATGGGAACGCCGGAGCGGCTGCACAAAGTCGAACAAGACCTAGCCTCGGGAACTGTTCGCCGCAAGAGTGGGCGGACTCCCCGTAGGGCAGTCTTTCTGGACCGCGACGGAACGCTGAATATCGAGAGAGGCCACCTCAAAAGCGCCGATGACTTGGAATTAATTCCAGGTGCCGCAGAGGCAATAGGATTACTCAATCGCGCCGGGCTACTTGCTGTGGTAGTGACCAACCAGCCGGTCATTGCTCGCGGTGAGGCCGATTTTTCCGATGTGGACGCGATTCATCGTAGATTGGAGAACCTACTGGCCCAACACGGCGCATATCTGGATGCCATATTCTATTGTCCGCATCACCCCGACTGCGGCTTTAAAGGAGAGCGGACTGAGCTCAAATTCGCATGCGATTGCCGCAAACCTGCAACAGGCCTCATCGACAAGGCGTGCGAATGTTTTTTCATCGACAGAAGCCGCTCTTGGTTTATCGGCGATACCAATCGAGACATCGAATGCGCAACCAGAGCAGGAATAACTCCCATCCTGGTGAAAACCGGATCAAGCATACCCGAAGAAATTTTTAAAACACCCTACTTACTTGAAAGTCCAGATATTCTGGGTGCAGTAAAACTCATCCTCGCCAGCCTCAATGAATCTAAAAAGTGACAGACCCGCAAATCGACGGACTAATACTTACACCAGATTATTCATGTCGTGATTATTAGCCAAACTCCATTTCGAGTAAGCTTTGCAGGCGGGGGGAGTGATCTCCCTGCTTACTTCCGCAAACACGGGGGTGCAGTCGTTTCCACAGCCATTGACAAGTTTGTCTACGTAACTGTGAGCAAAAAATTTGATGAATCCCTCCGCGTTAGTTACTCGCGCACCGAAGAAGTCGAGCGGGCCAATGATCTCAAGCACCCGATCGTCCGTGAAAGTATGAGCCTCCTCGGCGTCGAAGGTGGCATTGAAATCACTTCTGTGGCAGATATTCCATCCAAGGGAACCGGACTTGGCTCTTCAAGCAGCTTCGCTGTTGGTCTTCTCCACGCCCTTCAAGCCACGATGGGACGATATGTTTCAGCCGAACTCTTGGCCAAACAGGCCTGCTGCATCGAAATCGAAAAGTGCAACGAACCCATAGGAAAGCAAGACCAGTATGCAGCCGCATATGGAGGAATGAATTTTATCCGCTTTCTAAAAGACGGAGCCGTTCAAATTGAACCAATCGTTCTTCCTTCTGGCGGACGCGAAATGATCAACAAAAACCTGATGCTTTTTTACACGGGACTAACCCGCTCAGCCTCTGAGATTCTCTCTGTTCAATCCGAGGCACTGAAATCAAAAAGTAAAACCGAGGAGTCAATGCACAAAATGGTGAGCTATGCAGAGGAACTCCGCGACGAACTCTGGAGGGGGAACTTTGATTCGCTTGGTGGAATTCTTCACGAAAATTGGCTGCTTAAACGATCCCTGACCTCAGGCATAAGCAACGAGCAAATCAATATGTGGTATGACAACGCCATAGCTGCTGGAGCCCTTGGCGGCAAACTCCTTGGTGCGGGCGGCGGCGGTTTTCTTTTATTCTACGCACCATCTGAAAAGCACGAAGCAATCGCCTCCTCCTTGCCCACACTTCGAAGAATCCCCTTCAACCTCGAACCGCGGGGAAGCAGAATTATTTTTGTCAACTGATGTTCTACACGTCGGATCGCACCCGCCTGCAACCCGCTATTTTCTTCGACCGCGACGGCATCATCAACGAAGTCGTCATGCGCGATGGTGCGGCCTGTTCCCCGCGTGAGGCGGCGGCATTTCGCTTCAAGCCCGGCATTCGCGAAGCCTTCCAAGCCGCTCGGGATGCGGGGTTCCTGAGAATCATCGTCACCAACCAACCTGATGTGGAACGCGGGCAGATTCCGCGTCACGAATACGAGGCCATGCAAACGCTCGTTCGTGAAACCCTGCAACCAGACGGGTTCGAAGCCTGCGAAGCTTCATCCAGCGCCGATCGCCGCAAGAAGCCCAATCCCGGCATGCTGCTGGATGCGGCCGCGCAACTCGGAGTGGATCTCAAAAACTCCTGGATCGTCGGCGACACATGGAAGGATGTGCAGGCAGGCCGAAGCGCCGGCGTGAGAAGCATCCTGGTCTGCACTGACTACAATACCGAGGCGCAGCCCACGGCCGATTTCTGCTTTCCAACCCTCGGAGAGATAGCCAGTTTCATTTCCAATCTCAAAACCCCACGCGCCTCATAAGCTTCACTCAAGATTTTCTCAAAAAAACCGCCCTCGTTGCTGAAACGCTTGATGCGGCATCCATAGAAAAAATGGCCACCCCGCTCGCCGAGGTTCGCGAACGCGGCGGGCGTGTGTTTTTCGTGGGATCCGGCGGAGGAGCCGGCCACGCCTCACATGCCGTGTGCGACTTCCGCAAACTCGGCGGGATGCAGGCCATCTGCCCCACGGACAATGTCTCCGAACTCACCGCCCGCATCAACGACGAGGGCTGGGAAACCTCGATCGCCGAGAGCCTCAAATGCAGCGGGCTCTGCGAGAAAGATGCTGTGTTTGTTTTCTCGGTCGGAGGCGGCAGCGCGGAGAAAAACATTTCCGCCAATCTGGTCAACACGGTGCGCGCCGCAAAGTCTGTTGGCGCCGCCGTGCTCGGTGTCGTGGGACGCGACGGCGGCGTCACTGCAGCGAATGCCGACGCCTGCGCCATTGTGCCAACTGTCGATCCTGCCCTCGTGACTCCCCTCACCGAGGCTTATCAGGCCGTCGTCTGGCATCTCCTCGTCTCGCATCCACTCATTCAAAAAAGCGGCGCCAAATGGGAAACAACAAAATGACATCCTCTCTCCAAATCAAAATCTTCGCCGACGGCGCGAGCCTGCCCGGCATTATCGAAATGAGCCGCAACCCGCTCATCTCCGGCTTCACCACAAATCCCACCCTCATGCGCAAGGCCGGCATCAGCGACTACGAAGCCTTCGCCCGCGAGGCGCTGCAAGTGGTCACCACGCTGCCGATTTCCTTCGAAGTCTTCAGCGACGAACTCCGAGAGATGGAACGCCAGGCCCTGAAAATCGCCTCTTGGGCCGAGAATGTGTATGTGAAAATCCCATCCACCAACACGCATGGCGAATCCACTCACGAAATGGCCGCCCGTCTTGCTCAAGCCGGCGTAAAGCTGAATGTCACCGCCATGACCACCCCCGCGCATGTCGCCCGCATGCTCCCAGCGCTCGCAGGCGGTCCGCCAGCCATAGCCTCGATCTTCGCCGGACGCGTGGCCGACAGCGGCCGCGACCCCGTGCCGCTCATGCAAGAATGCCTCGGGCTTTTGAAATCCGCCCCGAATGTGGAACTCCTGTGGGCCAGCCCGCGCGAACTTTTCAACCTCATCCAAGCCGACGTCATGGGATGCCACATCATCACCATGACCAACGACCTCATCGCCAAAATCCCCCTCCTCGGCAAAAACCTCGATGAATTCGCCTTGGAAACCGTGAAAATGTTCGCACGCGACTCCGAGGCTGCAGGCTACAAGTTGTAAAACGCCACCCCCAGGCGCGGGCGATGCAGCCCTCTTCCAAACAATGATTTTGCTGTCCATGATTTTGCTGACCTTCTGCGCTTTCAGAGAAATCGCCCCACCGTGCTCGGCAGTCATAGACAGCCGCTACAATGCTGGGAATGCTAAGGTCCTCCTCGGCAGGGAGCCAACGGGGACGTTGGCGC
>Ga0247831_1004245_pt1 | contig 19475 bp, 19 predicted proteins | sample LaCruzMarch2015__9_FD_192406 | JGI IMG/M metagenome (GOLD analysis project Ga0247831, IMG submission 192406) | Freshwater microbial communities from meromictic Lake La Cruz, Castile-La Mancha, Spain - LaCruzMarch2015_1m | ecosystem: Environmental > Aquatic > Freshwater > Lake | place: Spain... | reverse complement strand
AGTTTGTAATGACGCTTCTCGCCACAACCCTTGCAGCCCACTACGCCTTTAGCGATACTTGAACCCTTCGTTTGACTCTTCAACCCAGTTCTAGCTTAATCTAGTCCGGACTGACGGAACGATCCCTTTATTTATAAATGCTCCCGCCTTAGGGCCGAGTGTAAATTTAATTTCTCAATGCCGTGCGCGGGCACCTATGTTATAGGGCGCGGTGCGGACGAAAGTCAATCTACTTTTTCAAGATTTCGGTTGCCGAGAGACTCGGCTCGTGAATCTGTCGGGGCCAGAACGGCGCGAAAATCTTCGGGTGAATCGAAGATTTGGAGAAGCCTCATGATGGGCTTGCTGGGCTTTCGGACGCCTTGCTCCCAACTTTGCAGGGTCTTGACGTTGACGGCAAGGAGGTTTGCAAACTGCGCCTGGCTCATGCGGCGGCGGGTACGAATGGCCGCAACCTCTTCGCCGGTGAAGGACCGACCGAGCGGTACGAGGGTTGTGGCGAGTTTAGCCTCGCCTCGGGCGTACTCGATGCCTTCGACAAGGCCCTGCTTAAGTCGCTGGGCGAGTGGCGCTCTCTTTGTATGGGATTTCATAGGCTTCCTCGTTTGCTTCGTGCTTTCAATTGATTGACGAGTAAATTGGCGGGATCGTGGTGCTACCGTTCCGTGTTCATACTCTGTCCTCAGCGGCTCGAATACTCAACGGAACCAACAAAATCAAAAAGAACAAAAAAGCTACCGAAGTTCACGAAACTTCCTCTAGAATAGTTTGGGGACGTCGTTCAATTGTGCGATCTGCGCGCGAAAGCCCATTTCTAACTTGGTATTGACCGCGGGATCGATCAAAATTGCTGGTTCATTAAGAAATCTTTAAGAATTCTGAAACCATTGCAAAAACTACTTGGCATTTAAGCGCAATCCCGATACAATGCGCGCATGTTCTGGGGGACATCGGTTTGGGTTGCATTGAGTCGTGGGTTGCACTTCGTGCTTGCGATGGTCGTGGGGTATTCGTCGGCTGCGGCCGGGATCAACAGTCTGTTGACCTCGCTTACTACGCTGACTCGTCAGTCAGGTTCGGATTACACCGATCCGGTGAACTCGCTACCGACTCGGCTGAACCCGGTCATTCAGCCCGTCGCGCGAGGTGATGTTTATAACTCGGCAGATGTCCAAGATATTAGTACGGCCGTTTCGATCATCGCCGGTACAACACCGGCCTATCCCGAACCAGAATACAACCCAAATGCGCCGGAGGACACAGGCGACAACCTAGCACTGATCGGGCGTCCAGAGCCCCGACCCAAGGATGCCCCGCTAACGGGCATAGAAGCAACGGCACCGATTGGTCCTCCTGTGTATACGACCGGCGGGAGTGGGAGTACGGGAACCACGAGCACAACTGGGACCACCAGCACAACCGGAACTACAAGTACTACTGGAACCTCGAGCACAACTGGAACCACAAGTACGACCGGAACCACCTCTACAACCGGAACGACATCCACGACCGGAACCACCTCTACAACCGGAACGACTTCCACGACCGGAACCACCTCTACAACTGGAACCACAAGCACAACCGGTGGCACCGGCGAAGGCGTTCAAATCATCGAGCGCCCAAGCGGCCCAGGCGCTGCTTTCCCCTGGGAGGGCTCTCGGCCTGCGGGTGGATCGGATCTAGCGCCGGGATCCGTGAACATGCAGACAGGAAACCGCATGACGACGATTCCAATTGTCGGGTGGAAAGGTAAGGGAGGTGTACCCATTGGACTCACTCTGTACAACAGCGTCCAAGACCAGGGCGAAGTTGGAGTTGGGGAGAAGTGGCGCACCAACGTTGACTTCCGGCTCATTTTTGTTGGCAACGTCACGGAGGTTTCGAAGCAAAAGATCACCGCGTTCTATCCTGACGGTCGTCGCCTTGTCTTTTCGCGCAACTATGGAGCGAATCCAGACCTGGACAATCGGTTCTTCCCACCGACCGGCTTCTACGACATCATCTATCGCTACCCAAGCGGCTACGTCCTTCGAACGAAATCGCAGATGACGTATGAATTCGATCGAAACGGCTATTTGACCAGCTACCGAGACCGATTCAACAACGCGATCACGGTTTCGCGCACGGCGGGTAACCCGAGGCAAGTCGTCCTAAGCGATTCTTCCGCGCGTAAGATCACGATGACCTATTCCGGAACCAGCGCGATCGCTGTGCAACGCTTACAAAGTGTGACCGTGCCAGGCAACCGCGTTTGGGACTTTACCTACCAATCAACGATCGCAGGGGCGGCGGCCGGAACCAAGGTACTAACGCAGATCACCTATCCCAGCCTCAATGGATCGCGACCGAGCATCAGCTTTGACTACGACTTTGAAGACCGGATCATCAAGGAGACGGACGCATTAGGAAAGGAGTGGAAGTTTGACTATGATGCGGACGATAAGCTGATTAAGTTCCAGACTCCGCTCAAAGTGAACCACGTTGGCATTTCTGGAAGTACCGTCGTGCCGGCTCCGCAGACGTATAAGGTCAATTATCTGGCGGATTCGACGGAGTATGTGTTCCATCGCGGCGAAAAGATCACCGAGTATTACAACGCTGGGCTCCTTGTCAGCACAAAGGATGAGGCCGGATTTTACAGTTCTTTAACCTACGACAACTTCTATAACGTCAGTACATCGAGAGATGGGCGTAATCAGCTGTCCAAGTTTGAATACGATCAATTTGGGAACGTCAAGAAAATCCAAGATCCCAGAATGGTCGCTTCGGGGAACTTTGCGAGCGTTACGTATAACACCTTCAACGACCCACTGACCGAGAAGAACGCGATCAATGCGACCACGACTTACGTTCGCGATGGCATCGTGGGATCAGTGACTCAAGTCAAGAACGCGCTTAACCAAGTGCAGGGGACCTATACCTACAATACAGATGGTAGCCTTGCGACCGCTTCGTCTGAGGGTGTCACGACCAGCCTAACGTACAACGCTCTCGGAGAGCTGACGCACGTCGCCACGCCTGATGGTTCAGTCACCGTGCAATACGGAGTCGGTCATACCATCGGGAAGCCCATTCAACTCACCGATAACCGCAATCGCATCACAACGTTTGATTACGATGACTGGGGCCGGCTTATTGGGACCACTCGGAGCGATGGCGCGTCATCGACTACGAACATGAATGTGTTCGGGTGGGTGATGAGCACGATTAACGTGGAGGGGCGCTTGACGCAAGTCACTCGTGACGCGATCGGAAGGGTGCTGTCGGAAACGAATCCGCGTGGTGACCAAGAGTCCTATGCCTACGATGAACGTGACCGCCTGGTGTTGGTGACCAATGGAAGAGGCAAGACGACGACGTACACCTACTCACCGCGCAGCGAAGTAACGAAAGTTCAGTTCCCAGATGCGCAGTACGAATCTTATAAGTTTGACGGAAACGGGAACATGTCTCGAAAGATCAATGGACTTGGTCAAGCCACGTTCTACGAGCACGACGCATCTGACAACTTGGTGGAAGTTGAGTACTCAACTCTGCCGACCACGATGTTCACGTACGACATTGCCGGGCGACAAACGGCAATGTATGACTCTACGGGAACAAGCACCTGGAGCTACGACGCCGATGACCGGCTGACTCAGCTCTCTACGCCTCAAGGAGTCATGACCTACCTGTACGACCAATGGGGTCGGCGTACTAGCATGACCGAGGGAACAGCGGTCACCAACTACACTTATGCAACCGACCGCTTGACTCGCATTGTGAAGTCGGTCGACGGCGTGGATACCTCTATCGGCTACGACAACTACGGCAGAGTGAACGCGAAATCGGACGGGGCAACGACCAGTGAGTTTGGGTACGACGCCCTGGACCGACTCAACTCCATTGTTCACCGCAAGTCTAGCGACGCCTCGATTCTGCAGCAGGAGTCCTATGTGTACTCGCCCGCTGGAAACCTGCAGACAAAGACGGTGGGTGGGGTCACCACCACTTACGCCTATGACCTCGCGGACCAACTTTTAGGTGAGTCTCGCCCGGGATATACCTGCCTTTACACCTATGACGAGAACGGTAACCGGAAGACGAAGCAGCTCAACGGTGTCACCGAGACCTATACGTACGACGATGCAGACAAGCTGCTGTACCGGCAGGTTGGAGGGGTGTATACGAACTACACCTACGATGCCGCAGGGCGGACGACTTCGATTGCTTCGGGTGGGACGGTTAGGACTTTCAACTGGAACGAGGATGACCGGTTGGCGTCTCTGGCGCGGACGGGGCAGCCGACGACTTCTTATGCTTATAACGGCTTAGGTACTCGCGTTTCGAAGGCGAATTCGAACGGGAGTCGGGTCTATAAGCGCGATGGCGCTCATGTGACGGCGAGTGTGCTTTCCGACAGTGTGAGCACGATGGTTCCTGGGATTTCGGAGCGGAGTGGCGGGACGACTCGGCATCAGCTTGCCGATTACCTCGGTTCGGTAAAGAAGCTGACCTCGGCGGGTTCGGTGACAGACTCGATGGAGTACGACGCTTTCGGCGCGGCGGTGAGCCGGACGGGGACGACGAACACGCAGGCGGGCTTTGCCGGTAATTGGGGCTACCAGACCGATGCGGAAAGCGAGTACCAGTTGCTTGGGCATAGGTACTACGACCCAGCAACCGGGCGGTTCTTGACGCGTGACCCGATTCGGGATGGACGGAACTGGTACACATATTGTGAGAACAATCCGCTAAAGGCGGTGGATCCAGAGGGGCTCAACTTGACCGTGATTGGTAACAATAGGGGAGTTGGTTTTGATTGGGCAGCTGAAAATGTCTTTGGAGTTGGCGGAACTGTACTTAAGCAGCCTAGCAAAGCATTACTTATTGAGGCCCTTATCAATCAGCCTGCGGGAGCATGGATAATGCTATGGGGGCATGGCTATCCGGGAGGTTTTTGGATTAACGACACAGAAACACTTACTACCGCTGACGTTGAATACATCGCGCAGGAAAGGAAGCGTCGCAAGCTCGGGCCCTTGGGAGGTGTAATCCTGAGATCTTGCAACACTTGTGAACAGGCGCAATGGATAAATGCGTGGCTTAAGATGAGCAAGGCTGTCCGGGGATACACGACTGTTACCACGGATGGATTCTTAGAAGAGTGGAGGAAGCCTGTCTCGATCAATCCAGTGCCTCGGCCTTGGGGGAATCCCTTCGGAAAGGGAAAGAAGAAACCAGGCAAGAAGCCTAAAGGTACGCCAGTTGGCATTAAATGAAGCTGAGAAACTTTTCGATCTGGATCGTAGTAGCAACAATCGGTATGCTGTTGATATGGCAATTTATATCATATCGTAGCGCTCTCATCGCGGAGAGCGACAAGCTTGCGGGTCTGGCTGCCGTCCAAGACTGTGTTGTGTTACCGATGATAAAGGAAGGGCGCAAACAACGTATTGTTGTGCTAGAACGTGATGTCTCTAAGCTCACTTGTGAATCCTTTATGGCTGATCGAATTAAGCAGTACAAATCGCACTACCTAATGATCCGGATTTCATACGAATCAGACTATTTCTTTTATGAAGTTATCGGCGGCGGAATGGAAGCGGTGTATTCTGGCGTTATTGGAACTCAACATGGTTTTGATAAATCTTGGTTAAAAAAGTGGGAGGAGATGCCAAAGCGGTAGTTTCCTGACGCAGTATGCTCAACTAAAGTTCTGGTCTATTTAGCTAGCTAACCAGCAGATTTCTCATGGCGAATGAAGAACAACGGTGGCAAGTGAAAATTGCCACCGTTGTAATCGGTATCCTAGTCTTCGCTGTTTTGCTGTCGTCCGTGTCGCATGACCAAACCATCGCAGGTTTGGCCGGGCGGGTTGCGGAGGACTTTGACGACATCGACGGAGAATCGATTACGGAGGCCCAGTTCGAAGAGGGACTTCGACGCTTGGAAGCGGAGAACAATCTGGAGCGCGAGCTACTCGGGATGATGACTTGCAGCGATGGCCGTAAGTCGCGGGTTTTTCGATTTCTTTCGACCGACTCATTTAGGTTTGTTGGGAATCCATTCGGCACGCGATGCGCTTTTATCGTGATCTATCCGAAATGTGGTCAGTCGCAGATTGCAATTTCAGAGTGGGCTTCTGGGCTTTGAAGGGGTCTGGTTACGCTAGTGCATGCAACTTCGCCGTGATCGCGCGCGACCTCGGCAAGGCAAGATTTTGGGAATTCTGAAGCCGTAGACATTACAACCGGATGGTAATCATCTAGAATTCAGAGATTCGACATGTTGTTTTTGGCTCTGACGTACGGACTCGCTTTGACAATCTCTCCGACGGCGCCAGCTCGGCTGAAAGAGAAGCCCGCAGTGCCGGACTTTGAAGTGGCACAGGAAATTGCCCGGGCGGTTTGCTTTGAGAAATATGATCGGGAATCTGTCTTGCAGCAGTTCCCGTTTACGAGTGAAAAGAAGAAGGGCAAATGGGTTTTGTCGGGCGATCCTCCGATGACAGAGTTTTTCGCTCAGTTTTGCCATAACTACATGATCGAGATTGATGCAGTGACGGCTAAGATCGAGTTGTTGCAATACGGTGAAGTCTTTGAAGGCAAACTCGTTACTCGACCTGAAACGGCCGACTCGATCATCTATGCAATCGGCTGTCGGAAGTTTGGAAAGCCTGCGATGAGGCGAAGTTTCCCGTCAACGCTAGTGCTCAAAGATGGGATCTGGGAGTTTCGACAGCTACGCGATGTTCCGGATCGACTTAATCCGAAGGATGGAGCCGTAAGAATTCAGCTGCGTGCCTCGGACGGATCGCTGGTGCTTGCAGAGCGGAAGAAAGCTTGAAGGTGGCCGCGACGGCGAGCGACTCGGTATCGGCGCGATTGATAGCTGTCCAATCGTGGAACTTGCCACGGCATGTTCTAGGTTAGGAAGAACGGGGCGGAAGGCGCCACCACAGGTAATGCAGCGTGCAAACTGAACAAAAAGTTGCGAGGCGGCGAAAAATTGTACGAACGATTGGTAAGTCAGCCATGATCGGCTTTCTTTTCCTCGCCTTTGGTGGGTTTATGTTTAACCTCGGTAACTCGGTTGTCGCGGTTCGGACCGACTATCCGGTCGTTTACTCAAATGGAGTGCGAAACCTTGAGGCGAAGGTGTTTCGACTAAAGTTAGGAGGAGCGATCGTCAAAACGGACGAATTCTATCTACTCCGCTACTCAGCAACAGGACATCAAGTCTTCCATATGAGTCGTCAATACAGTGAGCTTGGCCCGTTCTTAGTTGGGCCGCTGCTTGACGACGAACTACAAATCAAGGCCCCACTTTCAGAGCCGCTACTGCACTGGAATCCAAAGTTAAGAGAAACAAAGGAAGGTGTCGAGTTTAAGACGCTTGAAGGCGACCTGATCAAAGTTCAAAATCCGTAACACCGATTCGTTATCCGACCCTTCAGCCCGAGTTTAACCGTAGTCGGAGTCAGGTAGCTTTCAGAAATGAAGTTTGAAGCTGGGGCAGTGATGTCGCTTTTCGTTGACGACGCTTGGAGTGGAGACTTCAAGGTAGTGGACAGCTTGGATCTGGCCAACGGGGTGCGGCTTGGGCTGCAAAGTTTGGGAACCGGGAACATTGATGGGCCAGGGATTGCTCCCGACTTTATAGGAGTCCAAGTGAATTCATCCGAACTTGTGTGGCTTCAGCCGGGTAGAGGAGCACCATGCCAAACGTTTAGCTGGATTCCGGGAGCCGAGTTCTCGCAACCATTCACCAACCGTGGCGCGATTCATTACGGAAGCGCTCAGGAAAACTGGGCGCGTTGGCGAGAAATGGAGAAGTAGGTACTTTAGAGCTACTGTTGGTCAGTTGCGCTTCTTCGTTGGAATCTAACTGCACCCCTGCGCTCCGGCTGGGTCTATTCAGGGAATGTGCTTTATGAACCCGTGAGCTTATGATGTCGCCGTCAACTTGGCCCGCTCGAACCGCACTAACTCCAAGCTGAACGCGATGAAGGCGGGGAGCCAGATGATGTCGTTGGTGAGGTTGATCCAGCCGAAGGACCAGGGGAGGTCGCCTTTTAGGGCGGCGAAGACGAGGCCGATGGGGCCGAAGAGTTTTCCGGCGAGGCCGACCCAGACGAAGGGGCCATAGCGGACCGGGTCGCGGGCGATGAGCCAGTAGCCGAGCGCATACACCCCGACCACCATTCCCATGCCTTGCCAAATTGGCAAGTAGTTGGGCATCGGCAGGTTCAGAATCTTGAAATAGCCTTCGGGCCAGAGGACGACAAACGCGCCCCAGACCGCGTTATAAATCGCCGCCGCATAGAACCAGGCCGAGTATCGCTTCAGTTTTTCCATGATCGGTGCTCTTTGCTACTTCCTTGAAGTCTACGAGATTTCGGCCAGAAGCTCCCGGCGCGCAAGGACCGACAGCTGCAGGCTTCTTCCGGTCGCGCGCCTGAATCGCTAGAATGGGGTCAGCAAAATGAGCATCAACGTTGTGTTAGTTGACTATGAGAACGTGAGCTCTCTCGACCTTAGCAACCTTGATCGGGAGGACGTGCGGGTGATCGTGTTTTTGGGGCCGAACCAGGTTAAGCTGCCCGCCGCGCTGGTTCTGCAGATGCAAGCGCTTGGGAGTCGAGGAGAGTACGTTCCGGTGTGCGCCGCTGGCCCCAACGCGTTGGACTTCCATATCGCGTTCACGATGGGCGAGAGGAGTGGTCGGGAGCATCCGGTGTTCTTCCACATCATCTCGAAGGACGCCGGGTTCGATCCGTTGCTCAAGTACATGAAGGCCAAAAAGATTCTTGCCGCTCGGTATAGCTCCGTGGCTGAGTTGCCTTGGCTGAAGCCCGGTGCGCCGAAGACGACGAAGGAAAGAGTGGAGGCATTTGCTGCGAAGGTGAATAGTCCAAATGGGACTAAACCTCGGACGGAGAAGACGCTGTCGAACGCTATTCGAGCGTTGTTTCAGCCGTTGATCACGGACGAAGAGGTCGCGGCAGTTCGGGCGGCGCTAGTGGCGAAGAAGGTCTTGCAGATTACGGATGGAAAGGTGAGCTACCCGGTGGTTGGTCCTTCCGGGACGTAGTTGCGCTTAGGCTAGCTCTTGGCGGCTTGAGACTTGCAGAACACGGTCCAGGCGATGGCGCAGATGGTGGCCATGATGGCGTAGGGAGACGCCGTGCTACCTACATTAAAGGCATTTTCCATCACGGTATCGGTCGGTCTGGAGGTGTCGGCGCTGAACGCGGTCGGAATCGCGAGCGTGAGTCGGATGAAGAACACCGACCCTGCGATGCCGGTGACCAGCCAGAGCCCGATGGCGATCACCAAAAGGACCGTTCTAACGACGATATTTGCTTTCATTGATCTCTGGGACAGTTTGCCTTTGTTGGGGGTTCTGCCGGTCCGAGAAAACTGCGACTTGGTTGACGATCCCTACGCTAAAGTCAAACCGAATCGTCAAAACATCATCGGACGATTGCAAGGCGATTCCGAACTGTTGACCTAACTAGCGGTGCATAAAACTACTTGTATTGCTCGAAGAAGGCTTGGTTGACCACGTAGACGGTTTTGGGCTCAACCCCAAGTTCCAATCGCTGCATCATCTCGAACAGGCGTTCTCCGTCAACAAGTTCAACGGGAGGCGCACCGTCACGAATTGCCTCGCGCTCCGCCTCTGTGCTAAAGGTGCCGGTCGTGATGATGATGCCCTTATCTGATCTTCCGGTCATTGCCCCTCGAAAATCCCGCACCGCTCCGGAACCTACCGTTCCGGCGTACTTTTTGCACTGGAACAAGACTCTGAACGAGAGCAGCTCATTTAGTTCCAATATGCCGTGGCCGTCGATGCCGCCGTCACCAGATCTTCCCGTTACCACCACTTTTGTGAAGCCTGCCTTGCGCAGTAGAAGTTGTGAAAGTCGCTCAAACCCACCAGGACTAAGGCTCTGCAAAACCTGGATAAGCGTCTGACTCGTGTCAGCCTGTACCTCCTCTTCCGGTCCGGAATCTGCCTCCTGTTCCTCCGATTCGTCTGGTTGCGCCGCCCGCCCCGCGATGCTTTCTTGACGTCTCTTCGCATTCCATTCTCGAGCGAGTTCGTTCGCTTGCTCTAGGGTCAAATGCTTGTTCCGTCCGGCTTCGGTCAGCGTCCAGACTCCCTTAGCCGCTCCACCGATGAAACCGAACGCGCGCAATCCGCTTGCTGCCCATTCCATGTGGTTATGCACAACAAGGACGCCAGTCTTTTCGTAGCGCTCAGCCAACTTCTCGGCTGGGATTCCCATGAGTTCTGCCGTTTTTTCCTTTGCCTCCGAGCGATGAGCCGAATCACCAAGAAGACGTAGCGCATCCAGAAGCGGCCCCATGTAGGTTGCGAATGCGACGCCTCTTCGTTCTCTTCTCATTTCGTTTCGGGTTGGTTGACAGTATCGGTTGAGTTGGACCTAGGGATTTTTCGCCCGAGATCGACAGCCCTTACTAACTGGTCAGCGTTATGATATCTGCCTCAGCAGTGTGGAATTGGTTCAATCGATGAAATTTTGACCCATTCCATCGAGGGGCCCCGCGAATATTAAGAGAACGTTAGGGCACCGGCGCCTGAACTAAACTGCGCTCATGGCAGACACTTCTCGAAGACAGCTTCTTCTCGCCGCCGGGGCGGCGGCGACCGGACTGCTCGTGCAGCCGGCGATGGCGCTTGCTCCGAAGCGGCGCGCGCTCCGGGTAGCGCACATGACGGACTTCCACATTCAGCCCGAGCTCGCGGCCACCGAAGGGTCGGCCAAGGCGCTGAAGCACGCGATGGGTCGGAAGCCAAAGGTAGATCTGATCCTCGCGGGCGGCGACCTCATCATGGACGCTTATGCGCAGACCGAAGCGCGGACGAAGACGCAGTGGGACCTGTTTACGAAGGTGACGAAGGCGGAAACGAACGTGCCGATCAAGCCTTGCCTGGGCAACCACGACGTTTGGGGTTGGAACAAGAAGGACAGCAACACCACCGGGTCGGAGCGGCAGTGGGGCAAGCGGTGGTTCACCGACCTCTTCGAACTTCCGAAGCCGTACTACTCGTTCGACCAGGCGGGCTGGCACTTTGTCGTGCTCGACAACATTCTGCTGACGCCGGACGGCTACAACGGATTGGTGGAGCCGGAGCAGATGGAATGGCTGAAGCAAGACCTGCAAACCACCACCAAGCCGACGGTCATCACCAGCCACATTCCGATTCTAAGCATCACCTCGCTGGCGGGCGCCTACGATAAAACGAAGGGCGATTGGACGGTGGGCGGAAACCTGATGACCAAGAACAGCGACGACCTGCGAACCCTGTTCGGTCAGCACAAGCACGTCAAGATCGCCCTCAGCGGCCACATCCACATGGTCGACCGAGTCGACTTCAGCGGCGTGAGCTACATGTGCGGCGGCGCGGTTTGCGGCGCTTGGTGGAACGGGGCGAACGGCGGATTCAACCCCGGCTACCGAGTTCTCGACCTGTTCGACGATGGCTCGTTCGAGACCCAGTACATCGAATGGGGCTGGAAGAAGTCGTAAATTAGGCCAGTCCGAGCGACGGCAGGATGAGATAGAGGCAGGCGACGATCACGACGAAGGCAACGACGTCGAGGATCAGGCCTGCCTTCACCATTTCCTTTGACGGCACCAGGCCGGAACTGTAAACAATCGCGTTCGGCGCGGTGCTCACCGGGAGCATGAAGCCGAAGGACGCGCCAATGGCGACCCCGAGGGCGGGGGGAATTACGCTCACCCCTGCACTTTCGGCAAGGCCGATAGCGACCGGAACCAGGGTCGTAGCAGCGGCGGTGTTCGAAGCGAGCTCGCTCAAGACGATGGCGGCAGCGGTGCAAAGGGCAGTGATGGCCCAGACGGATTTGGCGCCGGCGGCAGTCGCGGCAAGCTGGCCGAGATCTTTGGCGAGTCCGGTTTCGAAGAGGGATTGACCCATGGCGATTCCGGCGGCGAAGAGCAAAATGGTGCCCCAGTCGATGGTGGCGGCTTCCTTCCAGGTGATGGCGCGGCCGAAATCGCGGTCTTTGCATGGGATGGCGAAGAGGAGCGCGACGGCTAGGAGAGCGGGCACGGAAGGCGGGACGCGGGTTTGGAGCAGGGAAGTGAGCTCGTGCTTTTTGCCCAGGGCGAGTTCGAAAAGGTCGGGGAGCATCCAGCCCAAAAGCGCAACCGAGAAAGCAGCGAGCACGGCCTTTTCGCTTGGCTGAAACTTGCCCATGGATTCCTGACCTTCTTCGGCGACCTTTGCTGCGCCAGAGGTGTTTGGCGCGTTTTTGCCGTAGAGCACCCAAAGAATGCCCCAGCATGCGGCGAGGGTCACGATTGTGATGGGCATGCCGAAAGCCATCCACTGGATAAAGCCGATGCGGGTTCCGGTGGCTTTTTCGATGAGGCCGATGCCGATCAGGTTGGGCGGGGTGCCGACGGGGAGGCCGACCGCGACGCTGGAGGCCCAGGTGAGCATCAGCATGACGGCGATGGCATAGGGTTTATCGAGCCCGCGGGCTTGGATGGCGGAAAGGAGCGAGAGGCCGATGGGCAGCATCATCGCGGTGGTCGCGGTGTTGCTGACCATCAGCGAGAGCACGCAGGGAATCAGCGCAAGCGCCCAGAGCAGGGCCTTCGGGGAACGATTAGCCCACTTTTGGACGAGGATGAAATAGGCAAACCGGTCACTGAGGCCAGTGAGTTCCATGGCTTTCGCCAAGATGAAGCTGCCGATGAAGAGCGGAACGATCGGATCGCCATAGGCGGCGAAGGCGATCTTTTCACCCGCTCGTCCCGTGAGGACGAGGAGGGAAGTGCTCAGCAGTGCGGTGGCGGCGATGGGAATCGGCGCGGTGATCCAGAGGGAAACGGTCAGCGCGAACAGGGCGCCGATAGACGCTTTTTCGCTGCCAAACCCGGCGAGTGCCCAATATGCCGCTCCGGCCATGAGGATGGGCACGAGCCATTTCTTCATCGTGTTCACTATAACGGATTGGGCCGAAATGCACGGAGGCTGATACCCTGCTAGGGTATATTCTGACTATGAAGCGAATGAACTTAGACCAACTGGGGGCGGTGGCGAGTACCGTCTGCGCGGTTCATTGCCTGCTCACCGGGTTGGCGTTGGGTTTGCTCAGCGTCGCGGGGCTTGGGTTTGTCGCTTCAGAGCCGGCCGAGTATGTCTTTCTCGGGGTGGCGGTGACGGTTGGCCTTGCGGCCCTGATTCATGGTCACCGGCGGCATCACAGCATGATTCCGGCCTGGATTTTTGTGCTAGGGATCGGTTTGCTGATCGTGCGGCAGTTTGCTTTTCCGCACTCGCACGACGGTACGGAAGTCGCTTCCGGCGGAGAGTTGGCTAAGACGGTCGTAAGCGTAACGGCAGGGCTGGCGCTAGTGGCGTTTCACTTGGTGAATCAGCGGATGCAGCACCAGTGCGGTGGGAAGCACTGTTCCCACCACCACTGATTGATCTTTAGGCCAATGCCATTGGCATGATGACGCAGAAGTATTCGCTGTCATCTTCGGCCGGTCGGAAGACGGCAGGCCGTGAACTTTCGGTCATTTCAACCCGCACTCCGGGGCCATCTACGGCGCCGAGGAAGTCGGTGACGTACTTGCCATTGAAGGCGATTTCGAGGTCGCCGTTGGAAGGAATCATTGGGATTTCTTCCTTCGCTTCGCCCTTCTCCTCGCTTCGGGCGGCGATGACGATCTGGTCGCCATCACCCTTGAATCGAACGCGGTTGGCGTTGTCTTGGGCAAGGATCATGGCGCGGCGGACCTTTTCGTACAGCTGGTCGCTTTCGACACTCCAGGTTCGGGTGAATTCGCTCGGCACAACTCGCTCCCAGTTCGGATAGGTACCGGCAAGGAGCTGCGAAACGACGGTGGCCCCGGTCGATTCGACGCCCACGCGGGCGGAGTCGAAGCTGAGGGTGATCTCAATGTCGTCGGCCAGCGGCAGGTTCTTGATGGCTCGGAGAGCTTTATCGGGAACGATGGCGGTGACTTGGCTTCCGATTCCCGGCTTCGAAATCCGTCGGACGGCGAGGCGGTGGGTGTCGGTGGCGACGAGGGTGAGGATGTCTCCGTTGTAGGAGAACAGAACACCGGTCAAAACTTGTCGATGGTTATCGGTCGAGACCGCATAGGCGACCGAATCGACGGCCTGTCGAAGTTCGCCTAGGGGCAACTTCAGTTCGGCTTCGCCCATAAAGACGGGGACGTCGGGGAAGTCTTCGGCCTCCAGGGTCGGGAGTCGGTATTCCGACTTCGACTGCACGAGCATGGCGCCGTGGTCGGGGAGGGTGAACAGCTCGAGATCGCCATCCGGAAGTTGGCTAACGATTTGGGTGAGAGTTTTTGCCGGCAAGCAAAGTTCGCCTGGATCCTCCACCAAACAAGCGACGTCACGTACGACCCACATTTCGCCATCGCAGCCGGTGATCGTGATACCGGTTGCGCCGGCTTTGATCTTCAGGTGCTGAAGAATGGAGACGGGGGTACGAGAGCTCGACGCAGCATTTGCCGCGCTAACTGCTTCAAAGAATTCCTTTCGAGGGCATTGAAACTTCATAGAAGTCGGGTTTGTTTGGTTTGTTGCCGGGTTCGCATGAGATTGCTTAGCCTTGCATTGGCAGTTGGTACTGCATATGAATTGGGGTGGCCGCACGTGGCTCGATATTTCCGCCTCGGGCGTAAATTTTCATAAGCACGCGTTGGTAGCTTTCTTCGGTGAATTCCGGGCCGGGATCGTTTTTGAGGAGATCCACGGTTTGTCGAAGGGTCGACATTTCGTGCGAAAGTTCCGCATCGTTGAACGCGGCCATTTCTAGCTCTTCGTCCAAATCGGGGGAGAGTTCTCTCCCTGCGTACATGTCTACGAGTTTTTTATGTAAATCAGTTTTCATTACGTACCTTCCATGAGGCTGCCCAACTTATCTCGGAGGGCTTTTCTCCCCCTGTATAGTCGGCTTTTCAGTGCCGGAACACTAATCTCTAAGATGTTTGCGGCTTCTTGCGCACTGAGATCTTCGAGATCGCACAGGACCAGCGGGTCTTGATACTCCTGCGGGAGTTGGTTGAGGGCGGCGTGAACGGTAACCCGTAAGGTTGTTCGCTCTTCTGATCCCTCAAGTGGCGTGTCGGGCGGCAGCTCCAGGAGCTTGTGTTGCCGCAGCTTATCGATGCATAAGTTTCGAGCGATTCGAAAAAGCCACGTTTTAAACGCGCCATCAGCTCGAAGCTCTGCCGAACGTCGTAACACTCGCAGGAAGGTTTCCGCCGTTGCATCTTCTGCGTCGGTTCGGTTGCCCAGGAAGCGGTAGGTGAAGCGAAAAATTCGCTCACCATAAATCTCATATATTTGGCCAAGCGCGTTCGGATCGCCTTCGGACAGAGCCTTAAGCAATCGTTTTTCGGCCAGAGATTCTCGCGGTGCGTCATTCGGCATAGGAAGGACGAACGCTCCGATATGATCGGTGCGCGGGTTGGTAGTTTAACATGATGAGGGCCCTGCCGAAGCACGTTGTCTTCGGCAAGGCACAAATACCGGCAATTTCTGCTATTTGTCGAACTTTGGCAGGGTGATCGGCACTTCTGCGATTTGGTTCTGCTTGAGCTTGTCGTTGGTCTCCATGAGAGCCGTCAGGATTTTTGACAGGTTTCGCCGTTCGAGGTCCAGAAGGTCGGAGAGCATCTTGTAGACCTCTCGCGACTGGGCGGTGGGTCGACCGGCTCCGCCTTGGACTACATTCATGAGCGCGCCGATTCGGTTGTTGAGCCGGATTGGGTAGTTCAGAGGGTCTTGTCCGCTGCGGTTCTTGGTCTGATAGATGGCTTCTTCGATGCGGGTGAGCATCGCGGAAAGGTTGTCGATTTCGGTGACGATTGCGGTGAGGCCCTTTGCGTTGGCTTCCGTCTTCTTGGAGGCGAAGGCATCGCGGACGCGACGGATTTCGAGAACCGTGTTGTTCGCGAGATCTGTCTGTGCGGCGATCTGCTTGAGGAAGGCGTGCTTCTCTTGCAGGTCCTTTTCGGTCGCGGGGTTTCGAGGGTCGTGCTTCCAGCGGAACTTGGCGGATTGCTTTACGCCATCGACGGTCAGGTGAACCATATATTGGCCCGGCGGCATGGTGAGGGAGCTTGGGAAGGCGCCCCATAGGATCATGCCGGGGACGGATTTCCACGACGATTCTTGGAGGAAAACGGACGTTCTTTGGAATCCGGCCCCGCCAGGAGCGGCAGCAACGGTTTGGAAAACTTTGCCGTCGGGGCCCGAGAACTCGAGAGCGACCTTTTCGGCCTTTTTGGGGAGGTAGTAGCTGACGATGACTCCGCTCGGCGGGTTTGCACCCGCGCTGGCAGCGGCATTTCCGCGTCCGCCCCAGCGGACAGCGTGGCTCAATCGCGGAGCGAAGAGGATTGGCTGGTCGAGCTTTTGACCCGGCTTCAACTGCTGCAGTGGGGAAAGGTCATCGAGTACCCAGAACGATCGACCGTGGGTTGCGGCGATGAGGTCATCGTCTTTCCAGGCTAGGTCGTGAACCGGCACGACGGGCATGTTCAGGGCCAGCGACTGCCAGTTTGAGCCGTTGTCGAAGCTGACGTAGATCCCGATTTCAGTTCCGGCATAGAGGAGTCCGGGCCGCTTTCGGTCTTCGCGAATTACGCGGAGGAAAGCGTTGTTGGGCAGGCCGTTCGTGATCGACGTCCAGGTTTTGCCGAAGTCGTCGGTTCGGAAGGCGTAGGGGCGGAGGTCGTCGTTTTCGTGGTTATCAACGGCCAGGTAAGCGGTTCCGGCTTTGTGCGGTGATGGGTCCACCATGCTGATGAGCGCCCAATCGGGGACGCCCTTCGGGGTGATCTTGGTCCAAGATTTTCCGCCATCTTGGGTGATGTGGACCAAACCGTCGTCTGATCCGGCCCAGATGGTGCCGCGCTTCTTGGGCGATTCGGCGACGGTGAACACGGTGCCGTAGTACTCAACGCTCGTGTTGTCCTTGGTGATTGGTCCGCCCGAAGGGCCCATCGTGGATGGGTCGTTTCGGGTGAGGTCGGGGCTGATTTTGGTCCAGCTCTGACCGTTGTTCGTGGTCTTCAAAACAAACTGCGAGCAGGTGTAAAGGAGGTTTGGATCGTGCGGCGAAAAGACGATTGGGTAAGTCCACTGGAATCGCTGGACGAGGTCGATGGCGCCGTGACCCATCGGGTTATCTGGCCAAGGGTCCACGCTGCCACTTTGGTCGGTTCGATGGTTGAACCAGCTGAGATCGCCGCCGTAGCTTCCGCCGAAGACTAAGTCCGGATCGTTCGGCTTGGCGGCCACGTAGCCGCTTTCGCCGCCCGCGGTGCTGGTCCAGTCGGTCAGGCCAATTCCGTTCCCTTGCGTTCGGCTTGGGATTCGGATGGTGCTGTTATCTTGCTGCGCGCCGAGGATGCGATACGGGAAAGCGTTGTCGGTGCTGACGTGATAGAACTGGGCGGTGGGGAAGGTTTGCTCAGTCCAGGTTTTCCCGCCATCCACGCTAACGTTCGCGCCGCCGTCGTTTGCGTTGATCATGCGAAGTGGATTGTCGGGGGCGATCCAGAGGTCGTGATTGTCGGAGTGCGGGGTTCTTAGGCCAGAGAATTTCTTACCGCCGTCGGTGCTTTTGCCTGCGCCGACGTTCAGGACATACAGTCCCTCTTTTTCCTTTGGATCGGCGTAAACGTGGGTGTAGTACCAGGCTCGTTGTCGCCAGTTCCGGTCGTCGTTTACCTTTTCCCAGGTCTCGCCGGCGTCGTCGGACTTCAGGATTCCGCCTTCGAGGGCTTCGATGATGGCGTAGTAGCGCTTCGGGTCGACGGGGGAAATGGCCATGCCGATTTTGCCGTGGACACCTTCGGGCATTCCTTTCTTTCGGCTCAGGTCGGTCCAGGATTTTCCGCCGTCAGTAGATTTCATCAGCTTCGATCCTGGGCCGCCACTGTTCATCGTGTACGGGCTGCGCCAGGCTTCCCACATGGCGGCTAGGATGATTTCAGGATTCTTTGGATCGAGGACGATGTTCACCGATCCGGTTCGGGCGTCCCCAGGAAGGATGTGCGCCCAGGTTTTTCCGCCGTCGATCGACTTGTACACGCCTCGGTCGTAGCTGGGCTTCACCTTCGGGTGGGCATAAATGTGGCCGAGGGCGGCGACGTAGATGACTTCGGGATTGGTTGGGTGGATCACGACGCGGGCGATGGATTGGGCCGCTTCCAGGCCGATTTTCTGCCAGGTCTTACCGGCGTCGGTGGACTTGTAGACACCATCGCCATGGGAGATGTTGCCGCGGATGTCGCGCTCACCGGTGCCCGCGACGATGATGTCGGGATTCGAAGGGGCAACGGCAAGGGCGCCGACGGAGGCGGTTTTGAAGAAGCCGTCGGAGACGGGCTTCCAGGATTTTCCGGCATCGGTGGTCTTCCAAACTCCGCCACCGGTGGCGCCAAAGAAGTACTCATCTGGGCGCTGGGTGCTGCCCGCCACGGCCAAAGAGCGTCCGCCCCGGAACGGTCCGATTTCTCGCCACTTCAGACCGCTAAACGCATCTGGAGAGACGGTCTGCGCTAGCGCGGAAGCGCTGAGGGCAACGAGGGAGACGATTCCAAGAACCGGAATTCGCGTGAAATGACGATGAACGCCCATCGCGGAACGTTACCGCAAGCGGGCAGATCAGTCAACCACGGGCAGTTCGAAAACGCGGATCGTAGGTGCCGAAGTACCAGTTCCGTTCACAACGCCACCGACGACGACGAAGTAAACCTTGCCGCTCTGGAAGGTCAGCGCTGACGAAGCGTAGACGAGTTCGGAATCGTTTGCTCTTGCTTCGTAGGTGTAGGTCCCGGTGTCGAGGGTCAGCACTTTCGCCTTCGAGAACTCGATGTCGTTGAAAGGGAAGCGGGGGAGATCGCCGTCTTGGAAATCGATGTCCGGGCTGGGAAATTCTGCGGGACCTACGGAGGGCGTTGAGTACGAAAACACGGGCTTTGCTGCCGTTGGGCTCGGCGCGATTGACTTCAAACAACCCGATTCGCGGACGCTTTTTGAACTCGGTGCTGAAGTTTTTGATGCCCATCCCCGCCACGATGTACGAGGCGTTGGAGTTGAAAACGTTGGCGAGGATGTCGAAGTCCTCTACGGTGCCCGTTTCTTTGATGGCCAGGTCTACGTCGGCGGGCTCAATGGAGAAGAATGCAGTGTCGGCAAGGTAGGCAGACGAAGTACCGGCAATGAGCCCGTTAATCTGGGTTTCGAGCGTGGCGCCAAGATCCGGGATCGCGTTGATGACCTTGACGTTCGATTTTGCGGTGGTCCCGCCACCGCCGCAGCCGACCAGCATAAATACGGTGGCGAGCATGAGCACCAATGCGTTGAGAGTTCGGTATTTCATGAGGTCTCGGAGCGGGATTTGGCGCTCATTCCGCGGCGACGGACTTGAG
>Ga0247831_1004241_pt1 | contig 19487 bp, 14 predicted proteins | sample LaCruzMarch2015__9_FD_192406 | JGI IMG/M metagenome (GOLD analysis project Ga0247831, IMG submission 192406) | Freshwater microbial communities from meromictic Lake La Cruz, Castile-La Mancha, Spain - LaCruzMarch2015_1m | ecosystem: Environmental > Aquatic > Freshwater > Lake | place: Spain... | reverse complement strand
AGCTTGCCGAGCAGCGTGGGCATGACCGTGCTGGCGGCGCCGTACGAGTAGTCGACGACGAGCTTGAAGCGGAACTCGCGGATCGCCGCCGGCTCGACGGTGGCCTCGAGCGCCACGGTGTACTCCTCGAGCGCGCGGGGCGGGAACTGGATGTCGCCCACCTCCTCGGCCAGCGCGCGACGGGTGTCCTCGCGCTGGAACAGGCGCTCGATCTTGCGCTGCGCGTCTTCGGTGATGTCGGTGCCGGCGGTGTCGAAGAACCGCACCACGACCTTGTCGGGGTCGTCGTGGTCGAGGCGGATGGTGAGGCCACCGAACGCTCGCGGCGACCGGGTGAGAAAGCGCGTGACGGGCACGCTCGCCACCTCGAGATCGAGCACGTCGATACCGGCGGCGTTGAGCCCGGCCATCATCGCTCGTTTCAGCATGCGGGCGGCCCGGCTCGAGTCGCGTGAGGTGACCACCGTGGTCCCCTTGCGCAACGCGGTGCCGTACGCCATCGCGACCCGGACGGCGAGCTCGGGCGTGACGTCGACGTTGGCGAGGCCCTTCACGCCGTCTCGTCCGAAGAGGCTGCGGGCACCCTTGCTCTCCCACACGATGCTGCTGTTGACGACGGCCCCGTCCTCGACCGTCTTGAACGGAAAGATCTTGACGTCGCCGGTGATGACCGCGTCGTTGCCGACGAACACCTCGTCGCCGATGACGACGCCTTCGTCGATGCGGACGTTGTTGCGAACGCTGCTGCTGCGTCCGATGACAGCGCCACTGAGGCGCGAACGCGTGCCGACGTACACGTTGTCGTGGAGCACGGACCGCTCGATGACCGCTTCGCCCTTCACGCGCACGTTCGAGCCGAGCACCGTGTACTCGCCGATGTGGCAACCGGCCTCGATGATGCAGCCGGCACCGATGACGCACGGCGACACGACGACGGCATCGGGCGACACCTCGCTCCCCTCGCCCAGCCACACGCCGGCGTTCACGAGGAAGCCCGGCACGCTGGCCTGCACCTTGCCGTCGAGGACGTCTTTGTGGGCGGACAGGTATGCCTCGAGCGTGCCGACGTCCTCCCAGTAGCCCTCGACGAGGGCGCCGAACAGCGGCTTGCCGGCCGCCAGGAGCGCCGGGAACACCTCGCCCGAGAAGTCGACGCTGCGGCCCTCGGGGATGTGATCGAAGATCTCGGGCTCGAGCACGTAGATGCCGGTGTTGATGGTGTCGCTGAAGACCTGGCCCCACGTGGGCTTCTCGAGGAATCGTTCGATCGAGCCGTCCTCCTTGGTGATGACGATCCCGAACTCGAGCGGGTTCTCGACGGCGGTAAGGCCGATGGTGGCGACGGCCTTCTTCTCGCGGTGGAACTCGAGCACCTTGGTGAGATCGATGTCGGTGAGCACGTCGCCGGAGATCACGAGGAACGTCTCGTCGAGAAAGGCGCGGGCGTTCCCGACGCTGCCAGCGGTGCCGAGCGGGATCGGCTCGTCGGTGTAGGTCATCGTGACGCCGAACTCACTGCCGTCACCGAAGTAGGTCTTGATGTGGTTGGCGAGGAACGCCACCGTGACCACGATCTCGTCGAAGCCATGCTGTTTCAACAGCAGGATGATGTGCTCCATCATCGGCCGGTCGGCCACCGGCAACATCGGCTTCGGGGCGTTGGAGGTGAGTGGCCGCAGCCGCGTCCCCTCGCCACCCGCCATGATGACTGCCTTCATCGTCGTGGTCTCCTGGTCTGCTGCGGGTCAGCGTGCGGTGGGTGTCGGTGTCATTGCGTTCAGCGACGAGCGGCGCGTCCGGCTCGGACGTTGTCCCTGATCGTGGGGGCATAGGCCAGCGCTGTCCAGTAGCTGAGCGCGAGGCCCGGAATGCCGACGGCGTAGCCGAGCACGAGGAAGAACTCGTGGCCCGGGAAACCACTGTCGGCGCCCACCATGAACGCCGGCACGGCGCCCATGAGCAGGAAGGTGGCGAGCTTGCCCCAGTAGGTGACGTCGAAGCGCTGCATCTCGAAGGCCACGGTGGCGACGGCCATGGTGACGCCGACGACGACCTCGCGCACGAGCACAGCCCAGAAGAACCACGCAGGTGCGAGCCCGTAAACGATGATGCCGATGAGCGACACGAAGAACAGCATCCGGTCGGCCACCGGGTCGAACACCTTGCCGAACTCGCTCACCTGATCGAAGCGGCGGGCGAGCCACCCATCGACCCAGTCGGTGCTCCCGATCGCGAGCAGCAGCCAGCCCGCGCCCGCCACGGTGTCGTACCCGAACAGGAGGACCAGGAACAGCGGCAGACAGCACAGACGCAGCAGTGTGAAGGCATTGGGCGCCGTGACGATGCGCTGCGACGCCACCGGGGAGTGCGCTGCATCGGTCACGTGGCGGAGCGTACAAGGCCCGCCACGACCGGCACAGCACCTACGATCCCTGCCATGACACAGGGGGCGTTGCAGGGGCAGATCGCGTTCATCACAGGTGCCGGGTCGGGGTTGGGTGCAGCATTCGCCCGCCGGCTCGCGCTCGACGGCGCCACCGTCGTGGTGAACGACCTCGCCGCCGACGCAGCGGCAGCAGTCGCATCCGAGGTCGGTGGTGACACCGCCGTGTTCGACGTGTGCGACTCGGCAGCGTTCGATGCGGCCGTCGACGACGTCGTCAGCCGACACGGCAGGCTCGACATCATGGTGAACAACGCCGGCATCGCTCCCCCGGCCGATCCGGCCCGCACCCAGCTGGCGATCGAGAACCAGATGCGGCGCATGGAGGGCAAGCTCGACGAGCTCGTACCGCCGAACAACACGGTCGATCTCAGCGACGCCGACTTCGACCGGATGATCAAGGTGCACCTGTACGGCACCTTCTACGGCACCCGTGCAGCGCTGCGCCACATGACGACGGCTCGCTCGGGTGCGATCGTCAACATCTCGTCCGTGCTCGGCCTGCGGCCGATGGCGGGGGCGCTCCATTACGCAGCCGCGAAGGCAGGGATCATCGCCCTCACCAAGTCGACCGGTCAGGAGGTCGCCCCCTTCGGCATCCGGGTGAACGCGGTGTGCCCCGGCTGGATCGACACGCCGTTGCTCGCACCGATGGACCCGATGATGATGGCGGGCCTCGTCATGCAGATCCCGCGGGGCCGGATGGGTACCGCCGACGAGCTCGCCGAGCTCGTCCGGTTCCTCAGCGGCCCGGAGAGCTCGTACTGCAACGGCGACGTGTTCGCCGCGTCGGGTGGATTCGTCTGATGGCGACCGTCTTCTCCCGCATCCTGGCCGGCGAGCTGCCGGGCACGTTCGTCCACCGCGATGATGTGTGCGCAGTGCTGCTGTCGATCAACCCGCTCGCACCTGGTCATGCTCTGGTGATTCCCGTCGACGAGATCGACCACTGGGTCGACATCTCAGCCGAGTTGTCGGCGCACCTGTTCGACGTGGCTCGGCGGGTCGGCGATGCGCAACGCCGCGCGTTCACGTGCGAGCGGGTCGGCCTGATCATTGCCGGCTACGAGGTGCCACACGCCCACATCCACGTCATCCCGACCAGCGGCATGCACCAGCTCGATTTCCGCAACGCCGCAGCGTCGGTGAGCCGAGACGACCTCGATGCCTGGGCTGCGGCGATCCGCGATCAGATGGCGAGCTGATCCGGCTCGATCGGTTCGATCAGTTCCGGGCCCTTGTGGCGGACGTTGTTGACCTCGGTCGACACCGGAACGAGTTCGAGCAGATCATCGGGCGCTGCCCGCAGCAGCGACGTGATCGCAGCGGTCTCGCGGAGCTCGGGGTCGAGCCAGCGGCTCCAGTCGTCCCGTGGCAGGAAGACCGGCATCCGGTCGTGCACGGGTGACATGGTGGTGTTCGCAGCGGTGGTGATGAGCGTGCAGCTGTGCAGCCAGGGCGCATCGTCGCCGGCATCGGGGTCACGCCACACACTCCAGAGCCCTGCGGCGGCGAGCGGTTCGTGGTCTCGGCGACGGATGAAGTACGGCTGCTTCACCTTCCGGCCGGGGATGGCCTGCCACTCGTAGAAGCCGTCCATCGGCATGATCAGCCGGTGCTTCACGAGCAGGCGTTTGAAGGCGGGCTTGTCGGCCACGGTCTCGGCCCGCGCGTTGATCATCCGCGAGCCGATCCTGGTGTCCTTCGCCCACGACGGCACGAGGCCCCAGTGGAACGCCCGCACCAGAGGGGTGGGGGCATCCGCTGGGGCCACGATGCCGTAGACGTCGTTCGTGGGAGCGACGTTGTAGTTCTGGCCGAGACTCCCGACGTCGAGCGTGGCACCGAAGAACTCGGCGATTCGCTCGGGTGAGTTGGACGAGACGAAGCGACCGCACATCGGTGCTGACGGTACTCCTGCGCCCGGCTACTGCAGGCGTACCATCGTGAACTGCATGCGGGCGACGCCCGTGGCCTCGTAGTACTCGAGTTTCACGGTGTGAGAGCCGGCAGTGACCGGGACGATCACGGTGGTCTCGGCGAAGGTGCGGTTGGACCACACCGACGAGACCAGGACGTTGTCGACGTAGAGGCGGAATCCCTCGTCGGAGCCGACGGTGAACTCGTAGTCACCCTCGAGGAAGTTCATGGTGCGAGTCCACCGGACGCTGAAGTTGTCGGCTGGGAGCCGGACGTCGGGACTTCCGGCAGCCCAGTTGAACACCACGGAGAAGTCCTCACGACAGACCCTGGTGGGCCCGCTGAGAGTTTTGTTGTTCCAGTACTCACCCTTCCAGAAGTTGATCGTGCCAGGGCACGCCAGCGGCGGGATCGTCGTCGTCGTCGTGGTGGGCGGCAGCGTCGTGGTCGTCGTCGTCGTGGTCGTCGTCGTGGTCGTCGTCGTGGTCGTGGTCGTCGTCGGTGGCGGAGCGAGGGCGTAGGTGAGCGTCACCTGGGCCGCGCCGCCGTTCTCGTAGTACTCCAACCTGATGTCGTGGTTGCCCGCCGTCAGTGGGACAGGGAACGTGTTGGTGGAGTAGCCACGATTGCACCAGCATTGCCCGATGAGCGCTCCGTCGATGTAGAGGCGGAAGCCGTCGTCGGAGCCGACGGTGAAGTTGTAGGTACCGGCACCGAAGTTGACCGTCTTGGTGTAGCGGGCGCTGAAGCCGTCGGCAGGAATTCGTGTGCTGTCCGGCGAGCCGCCACCCCAGTTGTTGTTCGGGATTCCCTCGCTGCGGCACACCATCGGGCTGCCGGTCAACGACATGTTGGTCCAGTACTCGGCCTTCCAGTTCCACGAGCCCGGACAGGCCAGAGGCTGCGGCGGAGTCGTGGTCGTGGGCGGCAGCGTGGTGGTGGTCGTCGTGGTGGTGGGCGGCGGCCTGAGTCCGTAGGTGAGATACACCCGGGCATTGCCCGCGCCCTCGTAGTACTCCAGTCTGATGTCGTGGTTGCCTGCCGTCAGATTGAGGCCGTACGTGGTTGCCGTGTACGCACGATTGCACCAGCAAGCCCCGACGAGCGTGCCGTCGACGTAGAGGCGGAAGCCGTCATCGGAGCCGACCGTGAAGTCGTAGGTACCGGCCGTGGTGATGTTGACCGTCTTGGTGTAGCGGGCACTGAAGTTGTCGGCAGGAATCCGGCTGCTGTTCGGTGAGTCCATTCCCCAGTTGTTGTTGGGCGTTCCTTCGCTGCGGCACACCATCGGGGTGCCGGTCAGCGACGTGTTGGTCCAGTATTCGGCCTTCCAGTTCAACGAGCCCGGACAGGGCAGCGGCTGCGGCGGGATCGTCGTCGTGGTCGTCGGCGGGATCGTCGTCGTGGTGGTCGTCGTCGTCGTGGTGGTCGTCGTCGTCGTGGTGGTCGTCGTCGGCACGAGGGCGTAGCTCAACGACACTCGTGCGGGGTTCGCGGCCTTGTAGTACTCGAGCCGAATGGCATGGTTGCCGGCGGTGAGCGACACCGTCAGCGTGTTCGTCGTGTAGGCGCGATCGCACCAGCACTGGCCGGCCAGCACGTTGTTGACGAAGAGTCGGTACCCATCGCTCGACCCAACGGTGAACTGATACGACCCAGCAGTCGCGACGTTGATCGTCTTCGAGTATCGGGCGCTGAACGAGCTGGCAGGAATGGTCGGGTCAGGCGAACCCGCCCCCCAGTTGTTGTTCGGGATGCCTTCACTGCGGCACAACGTCGCGTTACCGACGAGGTTGGGGTTCGTCCAGTACTCGGCCTTCCAGTCCAGCGTGCTCGGGCAGACCACCGGTGGGATCGTCGTGGTCGTGGTCGGTGGCGTGGTGGTCGTGGGCGGCGTGGTGGTCGTGGGCGGCGTCGTCGTGGGCGGCGTCGTTGTGGGCGGCGTCGTGGTCGTGGGTGGCGTCGTGGTGGTCGTCGGCGAGCCCGTGTAGACCCTGTTCGTGATCTCCCAGCTGTTGATGCCGTATGCACCGTTCTCGCCCACCTGGACGACCGCGTTGCTGACCATCTGTGGCGAGCCGGACGCAGTGACCGTCTCGATCTTGTAGACGTTCATCACGATCGGGTTGGTGATGCCGAGCGTGAAGGTGGCTGGGTCGACACCGGCTCGGAGGATTTGCGCAGCGTGCACGCCGCCGCCGAGGATGACCGTCTTGTTGGCCGCCGCTCCAGCGGCGACGTTCACCGACACCGATCCCTGGGGGACGCTGACGTACCCGGGGATCTTCACCGTGGCGGGTGCCGAGGTCGTCAGGGACAGGTCCACCACCGGCAGCGCGGACGGGGCGACGTTGAGGTTGGGGACGTAGCCGGCCGATGTCGCCGGGACATCGTTGGTGCCCTGCGCGACCGAAAGGGGAACCGAGAGCTCCCCGGCGCGCACGAGGTCGGATGGTGTGGAGCCGAGCATCTCGCCGTTCACAGTCGCAATCGACACCGAGGTGGACGCGATGGTCGCAACGTCGGTCGTCTCCGCGTAGCGCTTGTTGAAGATCAGGCTGGGGCCGGTCGTGCCACCTGTCGAGTCGACGGTGACCCGGGCGCTCCCGCCGAGCACCCAGGTACCTCCGAGACCGGAGATGCCGTGGTTCACCGGTGCCCCGTCGGCGTAGAACGCCGCTTCCTGATCGCCTGTCACGCAGGCGGGCTCGCTGCCGCCGCCGACGGTGACCTTGGCATCACCGCTGATCGTGATCGGTTGCTCGAAGTAGTACACACCGGACGCGAAGTAGACCTGGATGTTCCCGGAGATCGTGACCGGGTCCTTGTACGTTCCGGGGAAGAAGACCTTGCACTCCGGAGCACCCACGGGGGTGAACCCTGCTGGCATCGAGAACGGGGTCGAACCGCGCAGCGCAGTCGCGCGCATCGGCAACTTGGGAGTCCAGACCTTGCTTGCCGTCATCGTCGTGGCGGTGTCGGCGCGCCAGGTGGTGTTCGGCGAGAAGCCCGACTTCGGGTATGAGTTCCCTGACGTGAAGGCGCCGGTCGGCAGGACTGATCCGACCATCGTGGTCGCAAGCGCGAACGGCAGCGTCGCAGCGTCGAACCGATGCATCGCCTGGAGTTTGTAGCAGCGGGTGATGACCCCGACCTCGGTGCCGGGCGTGGCGAGCGTGACCGGAACGGTCGCCGTGGCCGACTCGCAGGCCTTGTAGAGCTGGCGTGGGTTGGCGAGGCTCATCCGGAGCCCGCCCTTCACCGACTCGGTACGGCGGACCCGTTCGGCAGCCGCTCGACTGTTGGCGGATGCGGAGAGGGTGTAATCCAGCAGCGGCAAGGTCACCATCGAACTGATGGCGATCAGCGCCAGCACGATCACCAGGGCGCTGCCCTCGTCTCGGAGTTTCCGTGCGCGCGTGCGCCGGCTCAGCCTTGGACGATCAGACATCGCTCTTCACCACCTGCATGCTCTGAGAGACCTTGGCACCGGGTGCCGTGATCGTGATCGTGATCGATTGGACGACGTTCGGGGTGAGCACACCATCGGCGCACGCGCCGCTCACCCACGTGCCCCCGATCAACGGATCGGAGCCCGGGACATACCGCCGATGGAGGACGGTTGCTGCTGACGGAGACCATCCCTGCGCTTGCGCAGCGACGGAAGCGAGCGCCGAGTAGTCACACGCCATCGGGCTGCGGTTGATGCGGTCGGAAGCATCCTGCAGCGCAGATCCGGCCTTTGCTGTCGACCGATTGACGGTCGACGTCCGGACGGCAGACATGACAGCATCGGACAAGGGGACGATCACGATGCCGAGCAACACCACGGCAGTCAGGATCTCGACGAACGTGTCGCCCCGGTCGCGGTCGCGGTCGCGGCGGTCATGGTCGCGGCGGTGGCGGATCATGCGGGCACCACCGCGAGAACGCAGGAGATCGCCGCGTTGGCATCGATGCTCACACGAACTCCCTTCCAGAGGCCGCTCACGTCGAACTCGGTGACCGCGATCGCGGTCGGCCCTGACCTGCAGGACCAGCCGGCCGGCTTGAATCCGGCGAGATCGGAGGTGACCACCGGTTGGATGTCGACCGTGATGGACTTGCCCGACGGGATCGTGAAGTCGATCGTCGCGCCCGGATTGTCGGCATCGGTGGTGACCGTCTTCAAGGTCGGAGTGAGCACGTTCCCGTCGCTGTCCCGCATCGCCGTGTTGACGTACGTGAACGGATGCGTTTCGGGAGCGCCGCTCCGACGGGTCTGTACGGTCACGGTGCCGCCGCACTGGTCGAGCGCAATGGCACGCAGGGCGTCGGTGAACTTGTCGAAGGTCGGCGAGATGTACAGGTTCGCGACATCCGCGTTCGTGTACTTCCCATCGACATCGGTCGTAGCGAGCACAGGTGCCTTCGAGTTGCCGATGGCTGCGGCGAGGACGTCCTTCGCGGGTCGGGGTGACACCGTGTTGTTCGACAGCAGCCACTCGGTGGATGTATTGATTCCCGGTCCGACGCCCACCCCGATGAACTGAACGTCGGTGCCGAAGGTGCCGATGATCTTCGCTGCTCGCAGATACCCCATGTGGTAGTACTGCGTGGTCGGGTTGGCGATGAGCGACTCCGAGCGGCTCGGGTACGTGTCCGGAGTCCATCGGGGGGCCGGGGCGGTGGACGGCGCGCTGGTGATCTCGAACCGGCTCCATGTGGGTACGCCATCGGTGAAGAACAGCACCGTCTGCGGCAAGCTCGTTTGCAGGGAGCCATCGGCGTTGTAGAAGAGGCGATAAAGGCCGTCTTCCCAGTTGGTCGCACCGTTCTCCACCAGAGCGTTCACGCCGGTCTTGAGGTTGGCGACATCGGCGGGGTTCGACATGTCGTAGTACTTCGCCCAGCCCGCGCCCACACCGACCGAGCTGGATTTCTGATTGAACCGGACCATCTGCAGCTTGATCGGCGTCCCTGTGAACGCGTCGATCAGAGACGTGAGCCCGTTGCGCACTTGGACCATCGCAGTGGACCCGATGGACGCCGAGGTGTCGACGACCACCCCGAAGTTGCCGCCGCATCGCGACCGGGGCTGCACGAGCGTCGGGGCATTGACGATGCTGTCGACCCCGATGACGCGCCGTTCGGTGCCGCCGGCCGTGAAGGTGATCTGCTCGGCGCCGCCGCCGCCGCCGCCATTCCCTGCTGCCTGTGTACCGCTGCCGGCGCCTCCGTCGATGTTGATCGACACGCGACGAGCGTTCTTCGGGTTGTTCAGCGCAGGTGCGCCGCTCGGGTCGAACATGGTGGGTGGCAGCGGATCGGACACCTGCGCGATCCAGGTGACCGGCACGCCCGCGACGAACGTGATGTCGTCCGGCGGCTTCGGGACGTCGCGAAGCACGGTGACGGTGGAGCAGACCTGAGGCTTGCTTCCTTCGAGCACGCACTCCACACGGACCAGGTCGTAGCCGTCGCCCCGCTGGATGTAGCGGTACGAGACCCGCGTGTTGATGGTGATGACGCCGCCTCCGTCACCGGACCGCGTGGTCCACTGGAAGAGCATCACGTTCGAGCCGCCGTTCTCGACGCCCGCAGGGCACGTGGTGAAGCACGCCGAGGCGCCGGGCGAGATGTCGGTGTCGCCCGACGCTGACGCGAGGTCGGGAGTGAGCCACTGGCCGACGCTCTGTTCTGAGACCGCGTTGCTGATGCGACCGCTCGAGGCAACCTGCTGCTGCACGACAACGGTGAAGGCGGCGGTGACGGACACCAAAATGAGACCGAGGAGCATGACGGTTGCCACCACCTCGATCAGCGTGAATCCGCCGTCGTTCTTCGCGTTTTGCGTCGGTTGCTGCTGCATGGTTGCCCATTCTTCTGAGGTAGTCATCGGTCCGAGGCGGACCGATGTTGAGCAGAATTCTCACGAATAGTCCTGTGCTCACGACATGCCCGTTCGTCGCGTTCGTTCGCTGGCTCCTTCACTCGACTCGTCAGTTGTCGAACCACCAACTGTTGATCGCGTACACGCCGTTCTCCTTGATCTGGACAATCGCCGTGCTGCTCACACCGGTCTTCGAGCTGACCGACTCGATCTTGAAGGTTCGCATCGTGACCGGGTTTCGATACCCCACCTCGAGCACTTCGGGCACGTCGGGTGACATCTCGAGGGAGCCCGCGAGGATCCCGCCGTAGATCCGCACCGTCTTCTTCGTCGTCGCTGCCGCGGCCGTCGTGATCGAGATGGTTCCCTGCGGCACCGCCACGTATCCGGGGATCTTGATCGTCGCGGTGCGGGCATCGAGCAGATCGATGTCGAGGATCGGCGTCGGACCGCCGGGCAGCAGTGTGGACGGCTTGTACAGCATGGGATCGACCGGCGTTCCGGTGCCGCTCAGCACCGACGCAGGTACCTGGAGGTTCGCTCGCACCATGTCGGCCAGCCCGGTCAGCACCTCGCCGTTCACCGAGAGGATCGACACCTCGTTCGTCGAGTCCAGCTCCTGTTGAGCAGTCGAGACGTAGCGCTTGTTGAACAGCAGGCTCGTCGACGTGCCGGCCGTGGAGGCATCGACGACCAGCCGGCCGGCACCCCCGAACACGAACGTCGCACCGAGCCCGGTGATGCCGTGGCGGTTGGGTGCATCGGTCGCATAGAACGCCGCAACCTGGTCGCTGTCGACGCACCCCTTGCTGGATCCGGCACCAACCACCACCGTGGCGTTGCCACTGATCGTCACCGGCTGCTCGAAGTAGTAGACACCCGACGTGAAGTAGACGGGCGTCGAGCCGGTGATCGTCACCGCGCTCGTGTAGCGACCGGGGAAGAACACCTTGCACGGCTTGTACAGCGCCGGCATGTCGTACGGAGTGCTGCTCCGCGTGTAGACGGCCACGCTCGGCACCGCCGGTGACCAGATGGTCTGAGCGGTCTTCGTCGGCGCGATGTTCGACCGCCATGCTGTCGCGTCGGCGTTGCCCGACGTCGGGGCTGTGGACCCCACGAACCAGGGACCCGACGGTTGGGTCGAGCCGGCCACCGTCGTGGTCGTGCCGTGGGGCAGGCTCGAGATCGGCACCCCGGCGGATGATGCGATGAGGTAGCACTTCGACACCACCGCTTCGGCCAACATCGGCGCCGGGAGAACCAGGGGAACGGTCTCCGTCGACTGCGTCCCGCATTCCGAGAACAGGGTCACCGGTTCGACGAGGGCGACGCGTAGGGCGGCCTTGGTCGCCTCCGTGCTCACGAGCTTGTTGGCCGTCGCCGTGCGCTGCTTGCCCACCGCTACGACGTAGCCGCTGAGCGGCAGGACGATGAACGAGGAAATCAACATCAAGACCAGCACCATGGCGAGCGCAGCGCCCTCGTCCTCGTGCTTCGGCCGGCTCGTCGTCACGTCGTCACACATTGCTCTTCACCATCTGGAGCGTCCTCGTCGCTCCGCTCTGAGGGTCGGTCATCGTGACCTGCACCATCTGGACCAGGGTGACGTTCACGCCGCCAGCAGGGCAGGCGCCCGCGATCCAGGTGACCGAGCCGCCTGCCCCCGCTGCATATCGCATGTGGCTCACCGTGGCAGCCGAATCGGGCCAACCAGCCATCACGGCAGCCGCTTCGGCATACGGGGTGTAGTCGCAGCTCATCGCAGCCCGGTTCACACGGTCCGCCACGCCCTGCATCACCATGTCGACCTTGACGTCTGCCGTTGCCTTCGACGACCCGGCGATCACGGACGTGAACACGTCGAACACGGGCACCACGACGATCCCCAGGATCACCACGGCGACCACGAGCTCGACGTAGCTGAACCCGCAGTCGTCCGACTCATCTCGCCGTCGCTGGCGCGGCACCCGTCTCATACCTTCGCCACGTTCAGGATGCAGGACACGGCTTCGTTCGATGCGACGGTCACGCTGATCCCCTTCCAGACCGTCTCCCCCGGGATCGCCACCTCGGCGACGGCCCGGTTCACACCGCCTGCGCTGCACACCCACGCGGAGCCCCCTGCTTGCGCCACGGGCTTGTAGAGCGTCTGGGTGGTGGTGGTCATCGTCGGCATCAGCTCGACGTTGACCGCCGGATACCCGCCGATGGCGAAGTCGAGCGTTCCACTGGGGGCCTGGTCGTCGGTGACGATCAGTGACTTGTTGGTGGACAGCGACACAGCCGTCGTCGAGGTGAGCTTGGTGTTCGCGTACTCGAACGTCGCAGCCGTGTTGACGCCGTCCTCCATGGTCTGCACCGTCAGCGTGCCGCCGCAGTCGGCAAGCGCGATCGCCTTCAGAGCTCCGGCGAACTGGCTGAACTCCGGGAGGAAGTACATGTTGGCGACGTCGGCGTTCACGTACTTGCCGTCGACGACCTTGCCCTCGACGCCCGTCTTCGGGTCACCAGTGATGAGCTGAGTCAAGATGTCCCGGTGGGTCGTCCGCACGTTCGTGGACTCCGCTGCAGTGAACGGCTCCGAGTACACCCGCTTGCCGGCGACCGTTCGATAGCCCCTCGTGAACGTCTGAAGGTTGCTCCACAAGCCCGGGGCGATGTTCGGTCCCACGCCCACGCCGATGAACTCAGTGCCCGTACGCAACGGGGCAATCACCCTCAGGGCGCGATTGAAGGATCGTTGCATCGAGAAGCTGGAAAGCCACCAGTCATCGGGATGCGCAACGGCAAGGGGCTGCCCCGCTTGGAGCCGGTCGCCGCTCGGCTGGCCGTCCGTGAAGAACAGGACCTTGTCGGGCAGACGTTCCTTGAACGTGCCGTCCGCCTTGTAGAAGGTCACGTACAGGGAGTCCTCCCAGTTCGTGCCACCACCGAGGGCGATCGTGTTGATCGCTGTCTTGAGGTCGGCCACGTCCTTGGTGTTGAGCATGTCGAAGTACCCTTTGCCCAGCACACGAGCAGTGCTGTCGAAGTCGACGACCTGCAGCTTCATCGGGGTACCGGCGAAGATGTCGACGAGGTCCTTCACGTTCTGCTTGATGAGGTTCATCGAGCTGCCGATCGAGCCGGACGAGTCGACGATCGCGGAGAAACTGCCGCCGCAGCGAGAGACCGCATCGGTGAAGGTGGGGATACGAACGTTCGAGTCGGCTTCGATGAGCTCGCGCTTGGTGCTACCGGCGCCGACGCTGAACGCCATGTCGCCGCCACCAGCCGCACCGCCCGGCTGGCCACCGCCATTGATCTTCACATCGACACGCATGCCGTTCTTCGGATCGTTGACGACGGTGTCGGCGAGCGAGGTGGCATCTGCCTTCATCGGCGGGTTCACCTCCATCGCCCAGACCGGCGACGTGGTCCCTGGCACGAAGGTCTGCCCGGATGGCGGGGGCGGCACATCGGACATGACCGATCGCTGCCCGCACGTCCAGGCCTTGCCGTCCACCCTCGAGCACTTGATGCGAACGATGTCCCACGACGAGCCTGCGGCCATGTAGCGGTACGAGACGTTGGTCGACGTCGTGACCGGGGTGCCCCCGACGACGCTGACCGCGGACCACGATGCCAGGATGACGTTCGAACCGCCGACCGTGGTGCCCGCCGGGCACGACATGCCGCAGGGCGAGGCACTCGGGCTCTTGTCGAAGCTGTCGGCGGACGCCATGTCCGCCGGCAACCACGCACTCAGACGCTGGGCGCTGGTCGCGTTGTTGAGGCGCCCACTGGCGTTGTCCTGCTGGGACACGATGACGGTGATCGCCGATGACAGCGTGGCCATGGTGATGCCCATCAGTACTACGCCAACGACCACCTCGGTGAGCGAGAAGCCAGCGTCACGACGGCCGCTCTGCCGGCGCGCTCGGGCCTGCTCGGGCATGCTGCTTCGGCGTGCAACCACCATCGATGAGCTCCTCAGACGACTTCGTGATGGTGAACGTCCGGGTGCAGCACCCCGATTGCCCGGTTCTTGATCATCTCCAGACGTGAAGTTGTTCTCGCTCAGAACGACAGAAGCCGCAGGTCTATGACCTGCGGCTTCATCCGTCGGGCTGACAGGATTTGAACCTGCGACCCCTTGTCCCCCAGACAAGTGCGCTAACCAAGCTGCGCTACAGCCCGTTGGTGTACGGAGCGACCATGCTAGCGGCGAGGTTGCCGCGCGGCCCACCTCCGTGCCCGAGACGGCGTGTCGTCTCGCTCAGGCGAACAGATCGATGATCCGCCACCCCAGGTAGAGCACGAGCAGCACCATCAACAGCTTGAAGTGCCACGGGGCCTTGGCGTCATCGACGTCGCCGTCGGCGCCCACGGCGAGCTTCTTCAGGTCGAGGTTCCTCGCCGTGATGGTGCTGGCCTGCTTCGCTGCCTCGACGGCACGGCCACACGTGGGGCACGTGCCGTCGTCGTTCATGGCCGACGGCGCCCAGTACTTGGCGCAGTCCTCACACCACGGCATCGACGGTGGCCTCCATCAGTCGGTGCGCTTCCTGACGCGCAGCTTGATCGGGGTGTTGCCGAAGTCGAACGCCTCACGGATCGAACGCTCGAGGTACCGCATGTAGGTGCCTGGCAACTCGCGGTTGACGAACAGCGTGAACGTCGGCGGATCGGTGGCGCCCTGCAAGGCGTAGAGCACCTTGATGCCGTGGCCGGCGGGCTGCTTCTGCTGCGCGGCGGCGATGACCTTGTTGACATCACGGGTGGGCACACGGCGGTGGTACTGGGTGATCGCGTCCTGCAGCAGGGGCCGCAGCTTGTGCACACCCTTGCCCGTGAGGGCCGAGATCTTGACGATGGGTGCGTCGCCGATGAACCCCAGCTTGCGCTGCACATCGGCGTGCACCTCGAGACGCCGCTCTGCGTCGTCGATCATCTCCCACTTGTTCAACATGACCACGATGGGGCAGCCCGAGGCGTCGACGCGCTCGGCCAGGCGCTGATCCTGACCGCTGACGCCCTCGGTGGCATCGATGACGAGCAGGGCGATGTCGGAATCGTCGATGGCTCGCAGCGCCCGGACCAGCGAGTAGTACTCGGCCGAGTCGTCGATCTTGCCGCGCTTGCGCATGCCGGCGGTGTCCACGAACACGATCGGGCCGTCCGGCGTCTGCACCAACGTGTCGATTGCATCGCGGGTGGTGCCCGGCATGTCGTGGACCACCGAGCGATCCTCGCCCACGAGCCGGTTGAACAGCGTGCTCTTGCCCACGTTCGGGCGGCCGACGATGGCGACGCGGGGCGGCGGCTGGTCGGCCGGGTTCCACAGCGCATCACCGGGCTCGAGCGGAGCGTCGGGGTCGACCGCATCCGGGTCGGGGCCCGGGGCGAGGGCGATGATCTCGTCGAGCAGGTCACCGGCGCGGCGCCCGTGCAGAGCGCTGACCGGCACCGGGTCACCGAGGCCGAGCGACAGGAACTCCCACCGGTCGGCCTCGCGGCGATCGTTGTCGGCCTTGTTGGTGACCACCAGGATCGGGCGCTTGGTCTTGCGAAGCCAGGTGCCGATGACCATGTCGTCGTCGGTGACACCCGTCGACGCATCGACGACGAACAGCACGACGTCGGCATGGCGGACCGCCTGCTCGACCTGTCGACTGACCTTCTCCTCGAGTGCGTCGCCGGCAGGGCTCCACCCGCCGGTGTCGACGAGGGTGAAGCGGTGGCCCAGCCACTCGGCCTCGGCCTCCTTGCGGTCTCGGGTGATGCCGGGCCGATCCTCGACGATGGCCACCTGCTCGCCGATGATGCGGTTGAAGAGCGTGCTCTTGCCCACGTTGGGGCGACCGACGATGACGACGGTGGGCAGGCTCGGATCGGTGGCGGTGATGGGGGTATCGCTCATGCGGGCTCCAGTGCGGCGCGGAGCGCGAGGCCGTCGGTGGGGACGACCTCGACAGCGCGGGGTAGGTCGGCGAGCGTGGTGCCATCGAGGAACCGGCCCTCCGACAGGCAGACGTCGGGCAGCAGGTACCGGTGCCCGTGCGGCTCGGCAGCGAGCACACGACTGAGGTCGGCGCCGACCATGAGGCCGGTGACCGCAGTGTTGCCACCAAAGAAGTCGTTACGAACCGGGATGATGCGCACGTCGGGGCGCCCGAGCGACGCCACCAACGGCGCGATGACCTGAGCACCGAACTCGCCGGTGAGAATGCCGACGGGGGCCGAACGACGCGGCGACAACACCACCGTCGACGCACCGGATGACGCCGAGGGCCGCAGGCCGGTGTACGCGGCGGGGTTCGGCGGCGGCGAATCGACTGCTGCGAAGAAGCCGCTGCGCGGGCCGGTCGGCGCCTCGGCGCGACCGTGGAACTCCATCTCGAAGGTACGCGCCATGCCGATGCCGTCCTCGTGCATCGAGAAGTCCTCGTACGCATCGGCATCGGGGAACGGCCGGCCGGTCATGAGGTAGTACTCGTCGGCGGCGAAGACCATCCGCTTGCCGAGCACCCGCAGGAACACGTCCTGCCAGTCGTGCACGGCGTCGACGACGGCGTCGGCCTCGGCCGGCGTGTGCAGCCGCATCGCCGATTCCTTGTTGAACCGGCTCAGGCCGAGCGGCACGACCGCGACGGACTCGAGTTCGGGGTACTTGTCGAGGACGTCGGCGAACGTGCGGTCGAGCGCCGCGCCGTCGTTGACCCCGGGGCAGAGCACGATCTGGCCCCGAACCGTGATGCCGTGGTCGAGCAGCGCGCGGAGCCACCGCAGGCTCATGCCGCCCCGCGGGTTCTTCAGCATGCGCGATCGCAACCCCGGCTCGGTGGCGTGGATGCTCACGTTCAGGGGCGACAGACGCTCGGTGACCACACGCTCGAGGTCGGCCTCGGTGAACCGGGTGAGCGTCGTGAAGTTCCCGTAGAGGAAGCTGAGGCGGTAGTCGTCGTCTTTCAGGTACAGGCTCTTCCGCATGCCCTTGGGCAGCTGGTAGATGAAGCAGAACTCGCAGTGGTTGTCGCAGGTGCGCACCCGATCGAACACCGCACTCGACACCTCGGCCCCGAACGGCTCGCCGGCCCGCTTCTCGATGAGAACGCTGGTGTCGAGACCGCTGCGGCGGACCTCGAGCTCGAGCTCGGACTCGTCGACCAGGAACCGCCACTCGATGATGTCGCGCGGCACCTGGCCGTTGATGGCGACGATCTCGTCGCCGGGGACGATGCCCGCCGCGTGCGCGGGCGAGCCGTCGGCAACGGAGACGACGACGGGCGCGGACATGGTGGTCCAGGCTACCGGCGGGCCGAGGCCGGTAGCCTGCGCCGGGTGGACGTCGATCGAGTGCTCCTCGCCGAACCGCGAGGCTTCTGCGCCGGGGTCGAGATGGCCATCAAGGCCCTCGCCTGGATGGTGCGCACCTTCCCGGCACCGGTGTACTGCTACCACGAGATCGTGCACAACCGGATCGTGGTCGAGCGGTTCCAGGCGCTCGGCGTGATCTTCGTCGACGACATCGCCGACGTCCCCGAGGGAAGCCCGATCATGCTGTCGGCCCACGGCTCGGCCCCCGAGGTCGTCGCTGCGGCACGGGCACGGGGCAGCTACGTCGTCGACTCGGTCTGCCCGCTCGTCACGAAGGTCCACCACGAGGTCAAGGTGCGAGCGAACAAGGGCTACCGCATCGTCTACGTCGGCCACGAGGGCCACGAAGAGGCGGTCGGCACGATGGCGGTCGCCCCGGCATCCATCAGCCGGGTCGAGTCGGTGGCCGAGGTCGACGCCCTGCCGGCGTTCGACGAGCCGGTGGCGCTGCTCGCCCAGACCACGCTGTCGCACCGCGACTGGGACGACGTGGCCGAGGCCGTGAAGGTGAAGTACCCCGGCGCCTGGACCCCGGGCCGCAGCGATCTGTGCTTCGCGACGACGAACCGCCAGTCGGCGCTGATGGCCATGGCGGGCCGGTGCGACGCGATCGTCGTCATCGGGTCGGCCAACTCGTCGAACACCCGGGCGCTCGAGAAGCTGGCCGTGCAGGCAGGCGCGTCACGCGTGTACCGCGTGAACCAGGCAGCCGAACTCCCCAACGACCTCAGCGGCATCGTGGGCGTCACCGCCGGCGCATCGGCACCCGAGGAGCTGGTCGAGGCGGTCATCGCCCGGCTCGCCCCCCGTGATGGCGTCGAGGTGCTGAATGTCACCGACGAGGACGAGTACTTCCCTCCCCCGCGCAACATCCGCGAGCTCCAGGCAGCCATCGGTGCAGCAGCCGCCACGATGCTCGGCGGCGATGCCGCCGGCTCGGCGACCTTCGACGATCATCGCCTCGCAGCCAGCGATGTTCTGGCCGCACTGCGCAGCACCTGAGCCCCGCTGTCTCCTCGCCTAGCGTGGTGACGTGCTGTCCCCCACCGCCGCGACGGTGCGACTGTTCCTCGGCGTGTTGTTGCACACCGGGACCGGCTGACCCTGACGGGCCCGCCGCTGCGTCAGTTGCGCGGGACTTCGCTCCAGGGCTTGTCACGGTCGACTCGCACGTCGCCGGGCAGGCCGAGCACGCGCTCGCCGAGGATGTTCAGCATCACCTCGGTGGTGCCGCCCTCGATCGAGTTCGCACGGCTGCGCAGGAACGACTTCTGCAGCGTGTCGAATCCCATCGCCGTCTCGGGCCGGATCATCTCGTAGCTGCCGTACAGCATCCCGTCGGCGCCGAGCAGGTCCATCACCTTTTCGTAGATGTCCTTGTTGAGGTTGGCCGACGCCATCTTGCCGATCGAGCCCTCGGGGCCCGGATCACCCATCTTGCGCATCTGGTTGGCACGGATGTTCGTGAGGCGCAGCACCTCGGCGCGACTCCAGAGCTTCATGACGTCGTCGCGGGTGGCGGCGTCTTGGCGCTCGGCGGGCAGCTTGGCCCAGGTGCCGGTGAGCGCCGAGATCGTGCCCGAGCCCTTCTGCGGGATGCTGCCACCGATGGACACGCGCTCGTTCATGAGCGTGGTGAGCGACACGCGCCAGCCATCGCCGGGGTTGCCGAGCATCTCGTCGTTCGCGATGCGGGTGTCGGTGAAGTACACCTCGTTGAATTCGGCCTCGCCGGTCATCTGACGAAGGGGACGGACCTCGACACCGGGGCCGTGCATGTCGACCACGAAGGCGGTGAGGCCGGCGTGCTTGACGGCCTCGGTGTCGGTGCGCACGACGAGGAGACCCCACTTGGCGAGGTGGCCGAGCGTGGTCCACACCTTCTGGCCG
>Ga0247831_1004231_pt1 | contig 19537 bp, 12 predicted proteins | sample LaCruzMarch2015__9_FD_192406 | JGI IMG/M metagenome (GOLD analysis project Ga0247831, IMG submission 192406) | Freshwater microbial communities from meromictic Lake La Cruz, Castile-La Mancha, Spain - LaCruzMarch2015_1m | ecosystem: Environmental > Aquatic > Freshwater > Lake | place: Spain... | reverse complement strand
ACGACATAGATATGAAAAAATAACTCGAAAGAAGATAAAAATCTGTAATTAAAGTCTCTAACTTTCTATCATTTACGTGTCCAATAATTAGCGGTTAGCACATTCGTAAATATTTTCATAGCATGAAATTTATCACACAATTACTATTATTAATAATCTCTGTTCATTCATTTGCACAAACACTTAAAGGAAAAGTTATTGATGAATCTACCAAACAAGCCATTCCAAACGTCAATATTATCATTCTAAATACTGAAAGACATATTCAAACCGATGAAAATGGCTTTTTTAAGATTAGTAATATCAAAGTTGGTCGGTATTCTGTTAAAGTTACAAGCATTGGTTTTGACGAAGCAATCATTAATGAAGTATTACTAAGCATAGGCAAAGAAACAGAATTAACTATACCACTGACCGAAAGTTTTCATCAATTAAATGAAGTCGTTGTAAAAGCCCAAAAAGAATATGGAGCAATTCTAAATGAAATGGCGACTGTGAGTGCCCAGTCTATTTCGGTGGAGCAAACCAAACGTTATGCTGCTACATGGGGCGACCCTGCTCGCATGGCTTTGTCATTTGCAGGTACAAGTAATGTAAACGACCAAACGAATGAAATAGTAATACGCGGAAACAGCCCAAAAGGGATGTTATGGAAAATTGATGGTATAGAAGTGCCAAATCCAAGCCATTTTTCAACGGAGGGAGCTACTGGTGGAGGGCTTAGTGCATTAAGTACCAATGTTTTAGGAAATTCAGATTTCTATACAGGGGCTTTTCCAGCAGAATATGGAAATGTTACTTCGGGAGTTTTTGATGTACGGTTGAGAAACGGTAACAGCGATAAGCGAGAAACAACCATTCAAGCTGGTTTTCAAGGTTTAGAATTTGGTACAGAAGGACCTTTTTTTAAAAAATCTAAAGCCTCTTATTTATTCAATTATAGATATTCAACACTTGGATTTTTCAAAGAAACTGGTATTATTCCACTTTCGTACGATGGTGTACCCAAATTTCAAGATTTATATGGTAAAATATTTATTCCTTTCAAAAAAACTACTATCTCAGCTTGGGCTTTAATTGGTAAAAGTAATTTTGATTTTGACAATAATACCTCTCAATATAGCAGAATAGAACAATCAAATTTGTTTGTATCAGGAATAAATATGGTTAGTTATATCAATAAAAATGCTTACTGGGAAAATATCCTTTCCGTTTCAGGGAACGAGGTCATCGGTGGTTATATTTACAATTCGCCCAATAAAGACGGCTCTACTGAAACTAAAAATACAAAATACAGGAATATCCGTTTTTCTACCCAATACAACAACAAAATAAATACTAAACATCATTTGAGAGTGGGTTTAATAGCTTCTAATCTTTCTTACAATTTATTAAATAAAATTGTATTTGAAAATATTCCGAATCTTGGGCAGTTTGAAAATATTAAATTAAATGACAAAGGAAGTTCTCAATATTTCCAAAGTTTTATTCAGTGGAAATATAGGGTAAACCCAGATTTAACTTTAAATGCTGGCTTTCATAACTCTTACTTCATCTTAAACAAAAAACATACAATAGAGCCAAGAATGGGTGCTAAATATCAAATAAACCCGAAAAGTAGTTTGAATTTTGGTTTTGGTGTACATAGTCGTTTAGAACCTATTAGTATTTATTTAAGTCTTGGAGCTATGAAAAAAGATGGGGGTAAGTTTTTCCCAAATCAATCTCTCTCAATACCTAAGTCGGTTCATTATGTCATAGGTTATGAAGTTCGTCCAAATAAAGATTGGCGAATCAATACAGAATTGTATGTGCAACAGCTCTCGCAAATAGGGGTTGCAATTGATAACCGTGATATAACTCAAAATTTATCTCTACTCAACGAAATTGATGTGGATTTACTAAATATGCCTCTTTTGACAAGTACAGGAAAGGGACGAAATCATGGGATTGAATTGACAGTAGAAAAGTTTTTAACTGATGGTTTTTACCTCATTAGCACAACTTCGGTATTTAAAAGCACTTACACCAATTTAGATGGCAAAAGTTATACAGCGAGGTTCAGCAATAATTTTGTACAAAATATCTTAGCTGGCAAAGAGTGGAAAATTGGCAAAGATAAGAAAAATATTTTTAGTCTAAACCTACGTACTACTTACGCTGGAGGAGTGAGAGTTGTGCCAATAGATTTAGAAAAATCAAAGCAATTAGCTTATGAAGTTCGAGATTATTCAAATATTTAAAACTACAACAATTAGCAAATTTCTTTAGAACAGATTTTAAAATAAATTACATAAAAAATGCCAAAAAAATTACCTCTACCTTTTCTTTGGACTTGAACAATGTAACCAATAGAGCTAATCCTAAACGTATATACTATGATTACAGCACAAAAAGCATTGCTACTTATAATCAATTAGGAATATTACCAGTATTTAATTACCGTCTCGAATTTTAGGCATGAATTGGAAAATTTTAGTATTGTTATTTCTAAACTTGACCGTCTATGCTCAAAGAATAGACATTAAAGGAACCATAAAAGAAAGTGAATCTAAGCCCGTAACGAATGCTTCCATCTTTTTATTAAAAACGGATTCAACTTATGTAGGTATGATTCATTCTGATAATTTAGGGAATTTTTTTTTTAGGAATATTACATCAGGCAAGTATATTTTGAAGGTTTCTCATATAAACTTTAATACTTTTGTTCAAAGAATAAGTAAGCAAGACAAAAATATTGATATGGGTATTTTGATAATGAATGAGAAATCTAATGAATTGAGTGAGGTTATTGTTCGACCAAATCCAGTACAATTAAAAGGCGATACTATTGAATATCATGTAAATGCTTTTAAGGTTACAGAGGGAGCAATGGTAGAAGAACTCTTGAAAAAATTACCAGCTATTAATATGACTCCTGATGGTGAAATTACAGTAATGGGGCAATCGGTGGTCAATGTTACCATAGACGGTAAGCCATTTTTTGGCAATGATATTAAAATGGCAACCAAAAACCTTCCTGCCAATGCCTTTTCTAAAGTTCAAGTTTATAATTACCAGTCTGAGCTATCAAAACTTACCAATACTCAAAATGTTGAAGGGAAAACTATTAATATTGAGTTAAAAAAAAACTTTAGAGGAAAGACTTTTGGGCTGTTATCCTCTGGTGTAGGAACAAAATTAAGCAAAAAACAACTTTATCAAGCAAAAGTAGGTGTCAATAATTTTAGAAGCAAAAAACAATTTTCGATTATAGGATACAGTAATAACGACAATAATGGTGGCATGTTGTGGAGCGATTACCCAGAGTTAAGAATTAAAAATCAGAGTCAAAACCACTTTTTAGGTTTTGGAGGAAATATCCCCATTGATGGCGACAGTGAAAATGATTTTTTATTATTACTATTGGCAGAGTCTTTAAATAAAAATGGCTTTCAAAAAAATAGCTTAGTAGGTGTTAATTTCAACCAAGATATAAAAAAAACGGCATTTCAAAATCATTATTACTTTTCTCAAAACCAACAATTAGCAGAATCGAATTCTGCAAAAAGGTATTATTTTGAAAATAACACGATGCTTTCAAAAGATAGTTCAAACCAAAGGAGTATTTCAGAAAATCATAACCTAACCACTCATTATGAAAATACCATTGACTCTTCAAATACGATTATTGTAAGCATTAACTTTCTTTCAAACAAAAAAAATACATCGCTCAATAATCACCAAAGGTTTTATGCTGATGATAATTTTATTGGTGATAATATTTTGAACAATGAACAAATTACTAAAAACTTAAGTGTGCTGCCAATAATAATTTTTAGGCATAAGTTTAAGAAAGTTAATCGAAATATAGTTGGTAGTTTTAACTACCTAACTGCTTATCAAACAAATCACTATGTCCAAAACTCGAATAGCTTTTTAATTGAGCCTAATATTCGAGAGAAATCTATTCATCAAACTATCGAAAACCTATTGGCAAAAACAAAGTTTAAAGCTAACATACTATTTACAGAACCTTTGACCAAACAAATATATTGGGATACTTTTTTGAATTATAGTCAGAAAAATCAATTGATTAATAGCCAAATCTACAAAAATAAGACCAGCGTTTTAGATTCATTGAGCTACAAGTACTATAATAATGTTATTTACAAAAGATTTGGTACAAATTTCCGAATAGAGAAAGATGCTTTGAACTTCAACACAGGAGTGGCATTTCAAACCATTCATATGGTTGATTACGTAGAAAACTTATTTAAATCCGAGACAAGAAATAATAAAACTTTTAAAAACTACATTCCTTACATATCCCTAAATTCTAATTTTGGTAAAAGCCATTTTTATGGAGATTATACAAAGGTTGTTGCACCACCTCCAATTTTTGCATTACAGCCTATAATAGATGTAAGTAATCCATTTTATATTTCACTTGGGAATTCAAATTTGACATCAGTAATAAGCCAGCATTTTAATCTTGGATTTAGTTATTTTTATCCAGCGACTTTTTCTAATTTTTATATAAACTCAAGTTTTATAAAATATAGTAGCCAAATTATATATACACAGAATATTAACAAAGAAACAGGTGTGATACAAATAACACCTATTAATGCTTCTTCTGGTAATGTTTTGAACACTTATTGCGGTTTTGAGTACCCAATCATAAAGAATAATTTCACTTTTAGAATGAACATAAATAGTAATTTAGAAAATAAGCCAATTCAAGTAAATACCATTTTTTACAATAGTAAAATAAATTACCTGCAAGCCACACCTAAAATACAATTAAACCTATTTACGCAATTTCTTCTAAATTTAGAGGGAGGGTTTGGCGTAAATAAAGTAAGATACGATAATGGTGTTATGCCTGCTCAGTATATTTCAAATATGAATTTGAGAGCAGATTTGAATTTTAGGCTTTATAAAGACATCAATTTAAATTCAGCTTTTGACTTCAAAAAGTATAATAATAGGACGCAAGAACAAAAAGTTAGTGTACCACTTTGGAATGCCTCAATAAATGGCACGTTCGGTAAAAGCAAAAAGATTGATATACGATTATCTATCTATGATATTTTGAAGAGAAATACAGGAATAATTCAAGCTATTGACCAGAATTTTGCATTTCAAAGCCAAACAAATACTATATCAAGGTACTTTATGCTAAGTTTAGCCTATCGAATGAAACCAAAATCAAATGAGAAATAAAATATCGTTGAGTCGAATAACTTCAATTTTTGTAGGAGTAGTTTTTGTTCTTTCCGCCTCTGGAAAAGCAAGTGATATAGAAAGTTTTGCTAATAATCTGATGATTTATGGTCATAGAAGCTTTATATTCCTCGCCCCATTTATAACAGGCTTTGAGTTTTTTTTAGGTTTATGTCTCATTTTGGGAGTGAATTTACAATTATACGCCAAAACTTCATTCCTGCTAACTTTACTGTTTACGATAGTTTTTGCGTTTGGTTTGATTTATCAAAATGTAAACGATTGTGCCTGTTTTGGTAGTTGGATCAAATTCAGTCCAATTGTAACATTTTTTAAAAATGGATTGATTCTTATACTTCTGTATTATACTTGGAAAGATAATATTTACCAAAAAAGTAATCCAATAAAGCTTTTAGCGAGTATTTTCATTGGTTTAGCTACTTTTTTTATAAATGCTTATGAAATAACCCAGTTTTATAAGGCAAACACCATTTTTGTAGGTGATAATATTTACCAAACAACACTTGGGAAATACGTTAAAGACAACAATCAGATTATTCTATTATTTGACCCTCATTGTAGCCATTGTCAAAATATTGTACCAAAACTTTCCAACTCGAAAATGTCAGTTTTGGGCCTCTATGCTAATTACTATGATGGTAAAGAGATATCTGATTTTAAAAATAAATTTAAACCTACTTTTCCTATTAACTCAGTAAATACAGATTTGATTTTAAGTATCACAAAGTCTTATCCTTTGTTAATTCGTACAGAAAATAGTAAAGTTGTCACAATTTCAAACGAGTAAGCCAATACATTAAGTTACTAAAAATGTCCCAAAAGTTTGTAAAGCCTACTTTTTTAGAGAAATATGAGCAAAATAATGATTCTAAAAAACTAATTTTTATTTTTAGCCCTCGTTGTGGGCATTGTCAGCAAGCAACGCCAAAACTAAATCAACTTCTAAAACAAAAAACTTATGATGAAATAATAGGGCTTTATCCGAAAGAATTACCTGATGAATCTGTAAAGAATTTTTTGAATAATTTCAAGCCTATTTTTAAGATATTACCTATTCCAATCGATTCAGTTAGAAAAATAACAAGAGGTTATCCTTTATTTCTAATACTCAAAAATGGTAAAATTGAAAATGTGATGAAGGATGTATAAACCGACAAAAACATCCTTTTAGGGTGGTTTTGTCGGTTTTGCAAAATAATTTTAGTTTTTAATCTGCACGGAAGTTTCCGAAGTTTCATGGCCATTACTTACTAAAATTCTATATACGCTGGCGTTGTCGGCAGCATAAAAAGAGAATGTATTGCTCGAAAGATTTGGTTGCCAGAAAATTGTAGTTCTTATATCAAGTTTGGTAGATTCTTTAGCTTGGCTTGTGCCGTAATTTGGGCTAAAGAAAGGTTTTGCTTCGTGATATCCAATAACTGTCAACTGTTTAGCACTTGATTTCAAGCCAGCATTATTTCGCTCTGATGGCTTTGAAACTGATGATTTTGTATAAATGGCAATTACACCATTTGCACCTCTTGACCCAAACATCGCACGGGCAGTTTTTAGTACCTCGATACGGTCGATATTATCCATGCTAACGCCCATTAATGAGTTTACATCTTCTACAGGGAAACCATCAAGCAAATATAAAGGAGCAGAGTCGCCTTCGATCGAGTTTTGCCCGCCCCGCATTCTTACTTTTATTCTCCCATCGGCGTAGGTGATTTGTACCCCCGGCACTTTTCCTTGCAGAGCCATCACCGGATTCATGCCAATCAGTGCTGGACTGATCTCTTTTGCCAAAACCGTAAAATCAGGATTGCCATAGATTGGTTTACTTACGAATTGTTTTTCGTTGCGTTTGGTGGTTATACTTACCTCATCAAGCTGAATCGCATCCTTTGGTAAATCAATGTCTTTTTCTATTAAAACTGTTGATTGCAAGTCTTTTACAGTAAAATTGATTTTATGGTTGGTAGGTTTTATAGGAGGAAATTCTTCGGCATCGAAAAGCACTTTTTCGAATAGTTTCCCTTTTAAATCGGTTGCTTGGTAGCTAATATCAGTGGTGTCGTTTAATTGAATACCAGATACTGAAAATCTACCTTCGGAGTCTGTCGTGGTCGTGACCGTGGATTTGGCTTTTCCGAAATAGAAAACCAAATTAGCAAAAGCAGGTTTGTCATTTTTATCCAAAACTTTACCCGAAAGGCTCAGCCCTGTTTCGGCCAAATATTTAAAATCTGAAATGGTTTTGAAGCTTGAAGGTGGTAAAAATGCTTTTGCTTGCGAAACGAAAGTTTTAACTTGCCGAACAGATAATGTATCTGTCACCGAAACTGTCAAGTTTTCGGGTTTTATGCCTTCAATCGTAACATTAATTTTCTCACGAGTTTGATAGTATTTTTTGTCAGTTATGACTTTAAAAACAGATTTCGCGACCAATAAAGTGTTATTAGCAATATATTGTTTAGGCGAAATAATAGGTATAGTTTGCTCATAAAAGCATGAATCTCCAAAATTTTGCATCCATTTTGTATAAGCACGAAGTCGATAATTGCCCAACGAAAGTTCGGCTGGAAGTGAAAACATTCCTCTAAAACCTAGTGAGTCAACATGGTGTTTTTGACGACTAATCAGCTCGTTTTTAGGGCCTACCCATTCTACGTACACAACTTTACTGATAGAGTCGCTCATGGTAGGATCGGCATATAGCATTTTGCCAGAAAACCAAAGATTTTCTTTTGGATGATAATATGATTTATTTGTGGTGAGCTGTACTTGCTCTTGTAAACGCCAAAGACCTTTTTGGGTAGTAGAATCAAGTTCTATATTGAGCTTTACTTTAGGAATTTCTCGTTCGATGTTTTGGTTAGGAAGATAATCGAGCGGAAGCATTTCGGCCAAACGTTTGCTGCTCATAAAGCCCGAAATAATCAAATCTTTTGGGTTTTGAATGACACCACGGTCATTGAAATCTAAATCTTTTAGGTTTTCTATCCATGAAATCATACGTGCATCATCACGATAAAACTGCCCGTTATAGTACGGACTTGCAAAGTGTAATTCGATGCGTCTTGGAAATCTGATGCGGTATTCTGAAGCTATTTTTCCTTTACGCACAAGTGAATCCATCGGGTATGCCAATATACTTTTCCCCAATTGACCGTAAAAATTACTGGTACGGTTGGCAGGATTAAACCCTACTGCATCTACAAATCCTTCATAGCCTTCGGCTTTAAGTTTTCGTTGAGCCAAAGCCCAAAAAAGATGACGGTCGGAGCCTTCAAAAGCCATTCTGCGGTTTTGTGTCCATTTATTGGCCTCTTTTTCACTGACTGGTTTTATTTCCTCAAAACGAGCGTAGCCTTGATATTGAATTTCATAATTGGCTAAAACAAAACCAGTGAGTGTAAAGAATATTCTGTAGCCCAATGCCAAATTTTCGAGTTCGATAGGCCGAATACATGAGGCTTTTAAAACTCCTTTTGTATCTTCGAAATCTATCTGATAACTATTTCTAAATGAGCAAGCTTTTGCCAACGGACTTTCGCCCAAAATAGCTTTTGAAAAGCGTTGAAATTGTTTTTCCCAAGTTTTATCTCTGCTTGCCGAGACTTTTACTTCACTGAGTTCTTGTTCGTTGGGGCTAATGGTGAAGTCGATTTCCTTTGTGGCATCGGTTTCGCCTCTAATAGTCTGGCGTGCAGGAGCAAAGCCCACCATTGATACCGAGACAATGACAGTTCCAAATGGTATTTTTGAAATGATGTATTCGCCTTTTTCGTTGGTACTTGTGCCTTTGGTTGTATTGGCAATGAAGACATTGGCAAATGGTACGACATCGGCGGTTTTTGCATCACGAACTACTCCCTTGATGGTGAATGTTTGGGCAGAAATAACAGAAGTTATAAGCGAAAAAAACAAAATTGCGAGAATATTGAGGCGGGAAAATTGTGTCATAATATAAAAGGTAAATGTGTTTTAGATTTGTGTTTGAAAAAATAACGAATTTATTTAAGTAAATGTATTTTGCGAAATTCTTTTTTCAAGTTTATAGAAATGATTTTATCAATAAAATTTAGCAATTTTAAAGATTCTACCAAATCATAAATTTATTTATATTTTTTCATGATGTATATTAGAAATTGTTATATTTGAATATGAATATCCCCAAAAATGAAGATTAATTACTTATATAACTAAATATTTTTTTTTGTAAAATTTCAAAACTATCCCTACTTAAACACACTTATTATTTTATGGAACCACTTGACAATCAAGACCGTAACGAATACTATCTTTCAAAAAAAGAGGTGGTTCTGAACACACTTACAAGCCAGGAATTAAAAGTTTTAAAACTTGCTTCCGCCGACCTCACAAACAAAGAAATTGCCAACCAATTGTGCATTTCTGACCAAACTGTAAAAAAACATCGACAGAACATTTATGAAAAACTCAACCTACACGGTAAGGGCGAAATACGTCAATTTTTGCGACATATTGTTGCTGTTTTTAGATAAGTACTCCTTTTCTACTCCCAAAATACTCCTTTGGGAGTATTTGCTTTCACGGTTTTTCTTTAAACCTTTGCCTTGCGTTTCAAACAAAATTCTCCAGCCGGCGGTAGCGTTTTTATAGAAATGTTGCGGATACCGAAAAAGTAGGTAAGCTTATTAAATTTTAATCACAATGAAAAAATTAGAAGTAAATCAGATGGAAAATTTGCAAGGGGGGTCTTCGGCTTGTTTTGCAGCAATGTTTGCTTATGCAAGTGCAATAAAGGCTTATGATGAATAACCCAAGCGAAATTTTGGCATTTGTGTGTCAGTATTACTCTTTGGGAAATTATACGATGCTTGTACATTATCTATAATTTACCACTTAATTTGATTAACAAACATTAAAAATATCTAATTTATTTTTGAAAAAAACATTGATCTTTGCAATTTGTATTTTTGGTTCTATTGCCTCTAATAAACCAAATGAATCATTTACACCAAACAAAAGTACATCGAATAAGTTGTCACAAATTTCTACAAAAGAATTAAGTGATACCAATCATTCAAAATGTCTAGAAACTGCTTTCACAAATGCGAAATACATTGATGAAAAATTGATTGATAATTTGTTTGAAAAATCACTCACTTTAAGTTCTTTTAGTTTTGATAATTTTATCATAGTCAAATTAGCAGGAGTAGCAGGAGAGGGAATATTAATAAGCAATAAATATTTTAAAAATTACTCATTGGTAGTATTCAGAAATGGTGAAGAAATAGTTAGCCCTATGCTTATCGAAACCCATAATGATAAATCAATTAAATACTTTGATTTGAATACTGGAGATAGTTATGGTATTCTAAATGAAAAACAAAATTTTAGTTTTGTAGATTATTCATCGCCAACAATAAATAGTGTAAACAAGAAAATGTGGGTTTTAGGAGTAAATGATTGTGGACATGGAACCGCAAAGTGCATTGATGATGCTTACACAGAGCAAGGATGGCTTTCTGTTTGGGCAGTTCTTCGATCATTAGCATTACCACAAACTGGAGTTGGTATTGTAATTGCTTGTGCTGCAGTCAATTGTGGTGGAGCGAACAAAATCCGACCGCATGGAGAGCATAGATAATTATAAAAAAATTTAAACCAATAATGATATGTTCAAGAATATCGCTGTTTTTTATGTATATTTATTTTTCCCTATTTCAACTATGGTTTTATTATCAAAATTGAATTTAATATCATCAGATATTTTCATGTATGGAATTTTATTTTATTCATTAGTTTATCATTCTCTAATTTCAGGTATTAGATTATTGCAACTGAAAGTATGTAGCATCAATAATTTTTGGATGAACTTTATACCATTCTGGAATTTAAAATATTTTGATATACTTTTTTTTGGAGCAAAACGTGTATCTTAGATAACAAAGTTGTTTAGAATGTTGAAAATATAATGAGTATTCTTAAAAATATACTATGTAAATAAGTGCAACCAAGCTGTTTATCGAATTTTACTTTCAATACTTATAAAAGAGTTGGAGTCTCAAAATGGGAAAAAGTTTGTATAAACTGATGTGTTGGTTATTAATTTTAGACTTAAATTTAAAAGAGGTGCTTGTTAAAATACAACTACCTATTTATATTACTTTTATCCTAGTAATTTGACGCAATGGAAATTGACTTCTAAAAATAATATTTATAAAGAAGCATGGATGGAATTAGTTTTAGGTGCTAAATGATGTGGCTTTCAGGTAAAATACATTTCTATCAAATTCTTTATCAAAAAGCCTAACTGAGTCAAATTGATTGCTTCCATCAGGGTGAAGTTCGAGGTCAAAAAAGTCCTTATGTTCGGGCGATATGCTTTCCAAATCAAAATGACAAGTTTCGAGGATAAGCTGTTGATAATGAGCGTAAAGCGATTCTTCTTTCATGTGTTTCAAAATCTGTCCAAAAGCAATAGTCCATTCGGTTTTGTACCATAAAAAGTTGAAAATACTCCCTTTCTGAAAACTTTTGCTGGCCAAATAGACCACGTAAATGATTCGCTCTTCTAAGGTCAATGTAGCAAAAAAATCATCAAATTGTCCGCCGTTTTGTTTCCAAAGTTCTTCTTTTGGGCGAATGTTTTTTCGGAAAAGTTCTTTTAATTGTAACTCAGGCGTGGTGCTTTCAAACGTAAAAACTATTTTTTCAGAAAAAGCTCTTTCTTGAAATAAATTGAAAAACCCACGTTTTGGGTCATGCTCAAATTTTGCCACTTTTCGATCAGATTTCAATAAACGAAGTGCAAAAACTATCAATAACAATAATTTGAATATGACCCAGAAGTGTTTCAAGTTTAAATGTTTTATATCGCAAATTTACGATAAAATTCCTTTTATTACTTGCCCATGCACATCGGTTAGACGAAAACGACGACCTTGATATTTGTAGGTCAACTGTTCGTGATCAATACCCATGAGATGCAATAAAGTAGCTTGAAAATCGTGTACATGCACAGGGTTTTTAATGATATTATAGCTAAAATCATCTGTTTCTCCATGGCTGATGCCTGGTTTTACACCCGCACCAGCCATCCACATCGTAAAGCATCTTGGGTGATGGTCACGCCCGTAATCATCTTTGGTTAGTTTTCCTTGTGAGTAAACCGTTCGTCCAAATTCTCCACCCCAAACGACCAAAGTATCTTCGAGTAAACCTCTTCTTTTTAAATCAATAATCAAAGCTGCGGTGGCTCTATCGGTTTGTTTGCATTGATGAGCCATTCCTTTCGGTAATGAGCCGTGGTGATCCCAGCCTTGGTGATAAAGCTGTACAAATCTAACATCTTTTTCGAGTAATTTTCGAGCTAAAAGGCAATTAGCGGCATAAGTCCCCTTGTCTCTACTACCTTCGCCATAAAGTTCAAAAACTTCATCGGGTTCTTTAGAAGTATCCATTACTTCGGGAACAGAAGTTTGCATGCGATATGCCATTTCGTACTGAGTAATTCGTGCATCTACTTCGGGGTCTCCCCAAGTTTCGTTTTGTAATTGGTTGAGTTTGGTCAAATATTCCAGCATTTGTTGGCGGTCTTGGCCGTCATATCCTTCAGGATTATTAAGAAACAAAACAGGGTCTTTTCCCGAGCGAAATTGTACCCCTTGATGTTCGGAAGGCAAAAAGCCATTTCCCCATAAACGAGCATAAAGTGGTTGGTCTTTTGAGGCATTTTTAGAAACTAGCACAATAAACGCAGGCAGGTTTTGGTTTTCAGAACCAAGTCCGTAGCTCATCCATGACCCAATAGAAGGTCGACCAGGCAGCTGATGTCCAGTTTGAAAAAACGTTATGGCGGGGTCATGATTGATTTGCTCAGTAAACATAGATTTTATGATGCACAAATCATCAACAACTTGAGCTGTGTATGGAAGCAAATCGCTTACCCAAGTTTTGCTTTTTCCATATTGATTAAATTTATATGCGGATGGAACGAGCGGCAAAACCGCTTGATTGGCACTCATACCCGTGAGTCTTTGTCCTTTTCGCACCGAATCAGGCAAGCCTTGACCAAACATATTGCTGAGTTTGGGTTTATAGTCGTAAGTTTCAAATTGTGAAGGCCCACCACTCATAAACAAATAAACAACTCGCTTAGCTTTGGGGGCAATGCTCGGTAAAGCACTCATAATTTGCTGCTCGAGCGTATTGCCTTTTACGTTTGAACTAACCAAACTACCCAAAGCCATTGCACCCAAACCAGAGGCTGTTCTAAGCAAAAAATTACGTCTATCCAATTTTCGATTTAAAGCCGAAAATTCAGGAGAATGAAGTTTGAATGTATCGTCGTGATTTGCCATTTTATCTTTTCGTAATAATTGCATCTGAGTTTAAAATCGTACTTGCCACAACGGCATTGGCTGCCACTGCGGCTACTTCTAAAGTTGGGTCAATTTTGTAAAGTCCAGTTTTTAGCCAACCTTTAGTTTTATCAGGATTTTGCTTAAACTGTTCATATTCAGTCTTTTGAAGAGATAAAAGTAAATTTAGCTCGCGTTCAGAAGGTATTTTACTACTTAGTTTTCGATACATTTCAATAATTGCTTTTCGTGTGTCTGCTTGCTTGGTCATGCTTTCACCCATTACTTTGGCAGCTTCAATAAAAGTTGGGTCGTTGAGCGTAACGAGGGCTTGCAGAGGTGTATTGGTCTTTTGACGTCGAACCATGCAATAACTACGAGAAGGAGCATCGAACGTACCCAAAGTTGGATTTGGCACCGAACGTTTAACAACCACATAAAGGCTACGACGATAAACAGCATCGCTCGAATCTTGTGTATAATGGGTGTTATTGATTTCCCAAAGTCCATCGGGTTGGTAGGGTTTTACGCTTTTACCGCCAATTTTTTTATTAATTAAACCGCTCACAGCCAATGCATTGTCACGTACCATTTCGGCAGATAGTCGATTACTTGGCCCGTGCGAAAGTAAACGATTTTCGGGGTCACGCTCACGTGCTTCTTTGGAAGTTTTTGAATCTTGTCGATACGTTGCCGACATTACAATTAGTTTGTTGAGTTTTTTTATATCCCAATCTTCTTGGAAATTTACGGCTAACCAATCGAGTAATTCGGGGTGAGTCGGCATTTCGCCTTGATTGCCAAAATCTTCGGTAGTTTTCACAATGCCCACTCCGAAGAAATTCTGCCAAAATCGGTTTACTGCTACTCGTGCGGTCAGTGGGTTATTTTTGTCAGTAAGCCATTGAGCCAAACCAAGTCGATTTTTAGGTAAATTGGCAGGAAATGCAAGAATATTTTTAGGAGTATTGGGTTTAACTACTTCGCCCATGGCATCATATTGCCCTCGATGCAACAAGTGCGTAATTTTAGGTTTAGGCATTTCTTGCATGACCATTATTTCAGCAATTTTTTCGCTTGAATCAGATAAAGCCGTTCGGAGTTTTTGTAATTCTTTTTGTGCAGATAAAATGTCTGCATTGACGGCTGAAAAGTAATATTCCTTTAAAACAGCTTTCTCTTGAGTATTTAGTTCAAGTGCTGATTTATTGGAAATGCTGCTCCAATCGGCTTTTTTTGCTAAGATTTTCACTTCAAAAGGTGTCAATGATCGATTATAAACTACTACGTCGTCAACTTTTCCACCTTTAAAACCTAAGCCACGCCACCAACCACCAATCTGTAAAGCAGGTTCTGATTTTGAATAAAAAATAATGTCTTTGTATAACTGGTCGATGATGGTTTCCATAGGTATTTCTTCACCATCGAGATATAATTTGAAGCCATTGGCTTTGGCAGAGCCATCATAAGTCATGCTTAAATGCAACCATTTTTCTCGAGGAGCATCTTTAAAACTCAATTTTGTAATGGCATTCGAAGGGGCAGTGTGAGCCATTGTGATTTCTAATTTGTTGTTTCGTAGAAAAAGGTGATAGCCCTTGAAATTATACAGACGCTCAGCATTACTTTTATGAAAAATTACTCCATCTTTCATTTCTTTCGGGATGTACGCCCACATTCCAACTGTAAAAGCTTCTGATTTGCGGAAAACGCCTACGTCTTTTAAATCGGCATAAACATCTCCATCTAAGAGCAAGACTTTTCCCTTGGAGTTTTTCTCGAATGTAGGTTTATCAAGTGTCCCGGCATCACGACGCATCAGACCCGATTGTTTTGGGTTAATACTATTTCGGAGTGAATCTTCAAATGTATAAAACCCTTGTAAGCTAATTTGTGGTAAAGTATTGTTAGCTAGCGACTTATACTGATTTTCTTGCATCCATTTTTCAAAATCTCCCAAAGCTGAATTTTGTGCTTCGATGACTTTTTGCTCTTGGTCAGAAATTGAATTTTTGATGAAATTAACTACTTTTTCCTGCTCTGAAGTTGGTAAAAGTAAGGTTGGAGTAGGAAGGTCATCATTCCACGAAATTTGCCCTGCTTCTCTTACGTTATTGAAAAAACTGAATAATTCATAATAGTTTTTCTGCGAAATAGGGTCATATTTATGATCGTGGCACTTGGCACAACCAACCGACATTGCCAAGAAAGCATCGCCAAACGTATTGGTTCTATCAATTACATATTCGGTCTGAAATTCTTCTTCTACAATGCCGCCTTCTAAATTTTGAGGATGATTTCTATTAAAAGCTGTAGCAATAAGCATTCCTTTTGTGGGCGAAGGAAGCAAATCACCCGCTAATTGTTGGTGGATAAATGTGCTATAAGGCATGTTTTCGTTGAAAGCCCGAATGACCCAATCTCGATAAGGCGACATATCTCGAAGGCGGTCAACGGTATAGCCGTGCGAATCGGCAAAACGTGCTAAATCGAGCCAATCAGTGGCCATTTTTTCACCATAATGTGGTGAAGCGAGCAATCTATCAACGTGTTTTTCGTAAGCGTTGAGGCTATTATCGCTTATAAAAGCATCAATTTCTTCTAAAGTTGGTGGTAAACCAGTTAAATCAAACGATAAACGACGTAATAAAATTTCTCTCGAAGCCTCCTTCGATGCTGATAAACCTTCTTGCTCTAGACGGCTAAAAATGAAATTATCAATTTGATTAATCCGCGAAAAAGTGAGCGTATTTTTAAGCGAGGGAATATCTCTTTTTTGTGGTTTTACAAATGCCCAATGAGGTTGATAAACAGCTCCATTTTCAATCCATTTGATAATTACTGCTTTTTCGTGAGCTGATAAATTCAAATGCGATTTGGGAGTAGGCATCACATAAGTAGGGTCAGTAGAAAGGATTCGGTGAAAAACTTCACTTTTCTTTAAGTTTCGTGGCACAATAGCAACTTTCCCGGGGCTTTCGGGTAGCTGTGCATAAGCGACCTCGGCCAAATCTAAACGTAATCCTGCTTTTTGTTTGGCTTTATCAGGGCCGTGGCATGCAAAGCATTTATCTGATAAAATTGGCTTAACATGAAGATTATAATCTAGCGTTGCAGGTAAGTTTTTATAGGCGAGTGCCACATCTTCGGGTAATTTTGCAGGGTCTGCAACCCGATGCTCATTTGGTTTAAATGACCATAAATAAATACAAGCAACCAGTAATAGTAAGTATTTTTTCATGTTTGAATTTATTGTTTTTAAATTCTTATTTGATATTTTTATTAGTATCAGGCTTCGAAAACTGAAATTCACCTGTTTCAATTTGTAATTTTGGCAATGACTTTTTCAACTGTTCAATACCCGATTTACTTACTTTAGTTTGCCATAAATAAACCACTTTTAGTTTTGGGAATTTTGAAAAAGCCTCCAATCCGCTATCAGTGATATTTGTGCCGTATAGATTAAGTTGTTCGAGGTTTGGTAAAGCTTTCAGATGCTCCAAAGCAGCATCTGAAATATATGTGTTTTCGAGATTTAACTTTGTTAAGTTCTTAAAGATAGTGATTTTTTTAATAGCCTCATCATTGATTGGTTGATTACTTAATCTTAGGTTAATGAGTTGATTATTAATACTTTCCAAGTCGATTAATAAAGATGATTTATAATTTCTGACATTCACAAAATTGGCCGAAATGTAATTTGAACCATTTCCCAAATACGTAATTCCGATGTTTTGTTGTTTCAATTTTTCAAGCATAGATGGGCTGATGGCTTCTACATTAATTGCCTGTAATTTTGAATCATTATTTTGTAGGTCTGCTTTTTCAATGACTAAAATATCAGAACTTGATTCAGATTTATTCGGTGAATTTAGAATGAAGTTTTCAACCAAAGGTTTTTCGTTGGCAATAGTCTCAATTTCTTCTACAAAAGATGCTCCTTTTTTTATCCAAGAATAAATAGTCGAAATCTCGTTTCTGGTAAGTTGGGTTTTACCTTTGGGAGGCATGTGTTTGTCATTATCTTCTGGCAAAATTAAATGGGTAAATAAGATGCTTTTGTTTGGATTCCCAAGGCTCACAATACGCCCATTTTTGCCGCCTTTTTTTATAAAATCTTCTGAATCTAAGCGTAAACTACCTTTCTTTTTGCTGGCAGAATGACAGTTATAACACTTGGTTTTCAAAATCGGAATAATCTTATCTCGATACACAAATGTTTTTCTTGTAACGACATGATTCATGCTCTGCGTACTGTCAATACTTTCAAAAGAAGCTATTTTTGTGGTTTCTATGATAGTAGAAGATTTACTTTTAGAAGTAAAAAGATAAGCTTCTCCATGCGTGATATTTCCTCCAAAATGCCCTGTTATCGTCAAACAAACGATGGTTGCGGTTGCTAATATCCAACGATATTTTTTGAAAAAATAGGCTAAAAATCCAAGAATAGCGGTGCTGATACCCGTCCATTGGTGTTTGAAAATAGCATCGGTTTCGTATTCACCTGATTTGGCTAAAAACCAACCCGCTATACAAGCAAATACCGAAGAAAGTGTTCCTAAAAGTAGAGCTAAATCAATGGCAGCATTCATGTCAATTTTTCTGAATTGCTGTAAAATCATCATAATATAGGCAAAAATCACAATGCCGATGGGCAAATGCACAATGAGTGGATGTAAATGTCCGATTAATTCTGTTAGAAACATTTTTGTATTGGTACAAAGATTTTCTCAAAATTAATCAAATTTAAGTCACAGAAAAGAAAGTAGCAAGATTAGATTTTTTGTAGATAAAATAGGATAGAGTTGGTTTTTGGAAGTCAGTCTTTTATTCCTGACTTCCAATCTTTTATAACTTCCCTTTCAAGAAATCAGCAGTATAATTTCTTTCAAGTTTTATCATTGCTTCGGGCGTGCCTTCAAAAGTTAAATAGCCACCTTTTTCGCCACCATCTGGACCTAAATCAATAATCCAATCGGCCGATTTTATCACTTCCATATTATGCTCAATAATAATAACGGTATCGCCTTGGTCAACTAAAGCATTGATGGCTTTCAAGAGTTTTTTGATGTCGTGGAAGTGCAAGCCTGTTGTTGGTTCGTCAAAAACGAATAGTGTTTTGCCTTTATCAGCATTACCTTTGCTCAAGAAAAACGCCAGTTTTACACGCTGTGCTTCTCCGCCCGAGAGCGTACTTGACGACTGCCCAAGTCGAATATAACCTAAACCTACATCTTGGAGCGGACGAAGTTTATCGGCCAATTTTGGCTCGGTCAAGCTAAAAAATTCAATGGCTACGTCAACGGTCATGGCCAAAATATCAGCAATATCTTTTTCATTATATTTTACTTCCAGAATCTCCTGTTTAAAGCGTTTTCCGCCACAACTTTCGCATTTTAAACGTACATCGGCCATAAATTGCATTTCAATTGTTTGCTCGCCTTCTCCTTGGCAGGCTTCACAACGGCCACCATCAACATTGAAAGAGAAGAAAGCTGGCTTATAATCTCGTGCTTTTGAAAGCTGTTGTTCGGCCATCATTTGACGAATGTAATCATACGCCTTGATGTACGTAACAGGGTTTGAGCGAGACGATTTACCAATCGGATTTTGGTCAATCATTTCAACCTGCGTGATGCGGTCGAGTGAACCAATCAAACCTGAATACTTTCCTGCCTCTTCGCTGTATTCGCCTTTCAATCGAGCAATGGCTGGGAATAAAATTTTACGAACTAAAGTTGATTTTCCTGAACCGCTCACACCAGTTACGACTGTAAGTACGCCTAACGGAAATTTTACATCAACTTCTTTGAGATTATTTTCTCTTGCACCTTTCAGCTCGATAAAGTCAGTTGGTTTTCGGCGTTGAATAGGCACAGGAATTTGGTCGAATCCTGTTAAGAAATTGATAGTGTGGGAAATACTTTTTTCACTCGATGCTTTATTGATTTCCGACCAACTTCCTTGAAAAA
>Ga0247831_1004226_pt1 | contig 19556 bp, 15 predicted proteins | sample LaCruzMarch2015__9_FD_192406 | JGI IMG/M metagenome (GOLD analysis project Ga0247831, IMG submission 192406) | Freshwater microbial communities from meromictic Lake La Cruz, Castile-La Mancha, Spain - LaCruzMarch2015_1m | ecosystem: Environmental > Aquatic > Freshwater > Lake | place: Spain... | reverse complement strand
AAATTATGCCCTCCAAAATATACTTTCAACAAAAATATCAAATCTAAGTAGCCTATTCCCCCAAAATTACAAAGAAAATTATATGTAATTTTGATGTACTTGGACAGGTGGATACATTGGAACTAAGTTTTATACCATTCAAAGTTTAGATTTTAAAGAAGTACCTGATATTCGTACAAGCAGAGAAACTGTCTATAATGTGCAAGGTTTTCCTACAGGAATGAATATTGTTTTAGAAAATCAAGGGAGAGCCATTTCAAGCAAATCGAGATTTGAATATACCTGTGAATAGATTATTGATACGTTTGTAGAATGGCTTCTGCAATTAGCATATCTTCTCGAGTAGTAATTTTTATATTTTCGTAAGCTCCATCAATGAGCGTAATGCTTTCACCATTAAACTCTAAAACACTTGCACAGTCTGTAAAAAAGGCTTGTTCTTCTACTTCAAATGCTTTTTTCATCAATTTTACTTGAAAAGTTTGAGGAGTTTGTACAAGTTTTAATCTAGTCCTGTCTAAAGCAGCACTTTCGCCATTTTCGTTATATTGTCTAACAGAATCTTTTACCCAAACACTAGTTACCGCTGAACCCTTTTCGGCTGCAACTTTATAAGAATTTCGAATAATTTCGATATTAACGAGAGGTCGAACTCCGTCATGTACGGCTACTAATCCATCAGTTTTGATGGTACTTAATCCATTTTTGACCGACTGAAATCGTGAAACACCACCAATTGTAATTATAATTGAATTTTTGAACTTCTGTATTGTTTCGTTTATAGACGTAATCTCATTCCAATACTCAATGTCGTTTTTTGGTAAAACCACAATTATTTTAATATCAGGTATTTGTAGAAATTTTTCTACGGTGTGAATTAAAATCGGCTTGCCATTTAGTGGAAGAAACTGTTTTGGAATCTCAGTTTTCATTCGACTACCGCTGCCACCGGCTACTATTATTGCGTAAATGCCCCCAGCCGCAACAGCGGTCGCCCCTAATGGGGAGCTTTTTTCTATTTTATTCATTTTTGCTTCAATTTAGGGGCGGGAGGTTTAGACTATCAACATAACGTCGCCATAAGAAAAGAATCTGTATTTTTCTTTGATAGCTTCATGGTATGCCTGCATAACTAGTTCATGTCCTCCGAATGCACATGCTGTCATCAATAAAATTGATTCAGGTAAGTGCAAATTAGTAAGAAGGGCATTCGTAATTTTAAATTCGAAAGGGGGGAAGATAAATTTATCTGTCCAACCGTTATTTACAGGTTTCAAATGATTATTTGCCGATACCGAAGATTCGATTGCTTTCATTGCAGTTGTACCAATTGCACAGATTCTAGCTTCTTTTTTGATTGAGCTATTTACAATATCGCATGTAGCTTCTGGAATAAAGAAGTTTTCAGAATCAGTTTTATGTTTTGTTAAGTCCTCAACATCAACTTGGCGAAAAGTTCCGATACCAATATGAAGAGTAATCGGACAAAAAGTAGAACCTTTCAGTTCTAAGCGGCGTTGAACATTACGAGTAAAGTGCATTCCTGCAGTTGGAGCTGCAACTGCTCCTTCGTTTTCAGCAAAAATCGTCTGATAACGCTCTCTGTCTTCTTCAGTAACTGGTCGTTTAATGATGTCAATCGGAAGAGGTGTTTCACCTAATTCATGCACAGTTTTCATCATTTCTTCGTGCGAGCCATCAAACAAAAATCTAATTGTACGCCCTCGAGAAGTTGTATTGTCAATAACTTCTGCAACTAAATCACTATCGCCGAAGTATAATTTATTGCCTACACGAATCTTACGAGCAGGGTCTACCAAAACATCCCACAAACGCATTTCACGGTTCAATTCACGAAGTAAAAAAACTTCAATTTTCGCACCGGTTTTTTCCTTCGAACCATACAGACGTGCAGGAAATACTTTGGTATCATTTACTACCATGGTATCGTTTTCACCAAAATAATCAACGATGTCTGTAAACATTTTGTGTTCTATTTTTTTGGTTTTACGATTCACCACAATCATACGACTACTATCACGTTGGTCATAAGGGTGCATGGCAATAAGGCTATGCGGAAGTTCAAGTTTAAATTCTGAAAGTTTCATTGTGATTTTATTCCCAACTCTGATTTTTACAGAGATATTTTTAGACTTCGTTCATGTATTGGGGTGGTTGTTATCTGACATGAAGAAATTTAGGCGAAGAAAAATTGCTTAACCTAAGTGTTAAAGTTTACAAAGGTACGAAATCGAAGTAGGGGCTGTCAAGTGTTTTAATATAAATGTTTTATAATAACTATCAAAATATTCAATAAAAAAAATTATACACTATTTTTTTTACCTCAAAATGGTGTTATGTGCTCAGATAAAAGGCATGAGATTAGAGATAAGAGATGGTTCATATAAGAGATAAAACACTATCTTACAACAAGTTACTTCATTTAAATTTCTCTATTAATATTGTTAAATTACTCTTATTTAATTTAAATACTTATTTTACCCTTTAAAAATAATTTACCTTTTCCTGCCATTAAAACACGGTCATTAGAAAGTTTACATTTCAAATATCCTTTTCTACTTGATATTTGTTCGGCTGTTAATTCAGTTTTATTGAATACTTTAGCCCAATAAGGCACTAATTTAGTGTGTGCAGAACCTGTTACTGGGTCTTCATCAATCCCAGAGCCTGGCCCGAAGAATCGAGAAACAAAGTCAATATTCTTCGATTTTGCTTTTGCCGTCACTATAATACCTCGTGCTTTGATATGTTTTAATGCACCGAAATTTGGTTTTAAATCTTCAATTTCTTTCTGAGAATCATAAACTAACATATAGTCATCCGATGCTCGGTAGATTTCTTTAGGTTTTTTACCGATGCTCTCAATTAGTCCTTCAGGTGCTTCTGAAAGAAATGTTTCTTGCAATGGAAAATCGAGTTCAAGCCACTTTTCTTCTTTTCTTACTTTTAGAATCCCGCTTTTCGAACCAAATAAAATATTTTCATTTGGGTATTTCAAAACATTAAAAATAACAAAAGAAGTAGCCAAAGTTGCGTGTCCGCAAAGATTTACTTCGACCGTTGGCGTAAACCATCGAATATCAAAACCTGTTTTATTAGGTACAAAAAAAGCAGTCTCAGAGAGATTATTTTCAAAGGCAATTTTTTGCATTATTTCATCAGATAACCAAGTTTTTAATGGCACAACAGCCGCAGGGTTTCCTTCGAAAAGTTTATCTGTAAAGGCATCTACTTGATAAATAGGTAATTGCATTGTATGTTAATGAAGTTATAGAAATTAGTTTTTCTTAGCAATTAAGTTTTGTTTAGTCAGAAAAAGCATGAAAAAAATAACACTCAACAAATAAATGAAATTTCGAGAGTCAATTAAACCACGACCAAGTGCTTCGTAATGGTAGCCCAAACTTAAAAAAATGATGTAAAATTGAGTAGTTCCACTAAAAACATTGGCGAGTTGCTGAATACCATCATATAAAACATAGCACAAAACTGCAGCGATTACGAACGCAACTATTTGATTATCAGTCATTGAAGATGACCATAAGCCAATACTCGCAAATGTTGCACCCAGTAAAAGTAAACCGAGGTAAGAACCAGCAACTGCTGCGGAATCAATATTGCCTTGTGGACTACCTATCTGATAAACTGAATAATAATAGAGCAATGTTGGAAGTAAGGCAATAAAAATGAGAAGGAATGTTGCGAGAAATTTACCAATTACAATTTGCCATTCGCTCAAAGGTTTGGTAAAGAGTAGCTCAATTGTGCCGCTTTTATATTCTTCCGATAGCGAACGCATCGTAATTGCTGGAATCAGAAAAACAAAAATAAATGGTGAAAGCTGAAAGAAATTATTAAGATCAGCATATCCATAATCTAGCACATTAGAGTCGAAAAACCATGTAAACAGTCCAACAATTACTAAAAACACCCCAATAACAATATAGGCTACGAATGAATTAAGAAAGCTATTTAGTTCTTTTCTGAATATTGCAAGCATTTTTCAAGGATACTATTTAATTGTTGAATTTAATTTAATAACAATCTTAAAAATCAAGTTGAGGTTTAGAGTTTTTAATAATTGCAGATACAATCAACGAAAAAACAAAGCCACAAATTACATACACAATGATAGAAAACAGGAATGTGAGTCCAGGTGTAGCAAAACGACTGGCAATTTCCATTGCTTGGTCTATTTGTTCCGACGATAATCCTTGTTGTTCTAATTGTTCAATTTGTAATTCTCGCATTTGTTGTAAAATCGTCGTATCAATAAAAGTAATATAGACGTAGTTAAACATTGACGCAATAAGAGCACATACTGCACTCATTAAAGTTCCTAAACCTAATCCTTCGCTAAAACCGATATCGTTATCATTCATCAATTTAAATTCCCTTAAAGACATCACAATGACAAAAATTAAAAAAGCGAATGGTATCCATGATAGTGCAGGAGTTTTGAATAAACCAGAAATGTATAAAGCTACCGTATATATAATAATCAAAACGGCACCTAAGATACCCCATTTGAGGGCAATACGAGCTGTTGATGGTTTTTCCATTTAAGTTTAGAGTTAGGTTATTGATTAGTAAATTTAACGAAATATTTAGGTAATAGTAAATGTATGACGGCGTAATATTACTGAAACAATTGTTATTCCTACTATGCAAAGTTGTTTTTTTACTATTTCATCTAACAAAACGTAGCCTGCCGACGGAATTTCTTGTGCTTGATTTAATAATAATTGGTATTCTTGAATACCAAAATCTTTGATGTGTATGTCTTTTATTTTTTCAATGCCTTTTATGTTTTCTTGTACCCAAAGCATAATTGCGTGGTTGTTTCCATAAGGTTCATCGACAAACTGGACAAAAATGAAAAATATCAAACCTGTAATAACCGCTGCTACTAAATTGGTCATGAAACCTATCGAAAAACCCTCAGTAAAGCTCAAAACTCCTAAATTATTGGCACGATAAACCCAAGTAGCTATTATAACAAAGATAATATTAATGCCAAAAGCTGGCAATTTATATCGACCAAATGGACTTTTTTCTAAGCCATAATACTGAATGAGTGCAACAGCAATACATATTACTGCCGCAATAGACCCATAAATAAATGAATACCTGAGAATTTTATATTTAAGCATTTTCTTATTTATTGATGAAAATTTTACCTTTATTGATTACGGCTTTTACTTTTCCTCTAAGCTTTTTATTAATAAATGGTGAATTTTTTGATTTCGATTGAATATTTTTCGACTCATAAACCCATTCTTGACTTGGGTCGAAAATACTTAAATTCGCTTGATTGCCTTCCTTAATCGAAACGTTTTCTAAACGCAATAACTTACGTGGGCTAGTAGTTAATTTTTCAATAATTTTTTCTAATGATAGTTTACTGTACGTATTTGCGACCGAAAAGGCAGTTTCAAGTCCAATTACTCCAAAATCAGCCATATCGAATTCAAGGTTTTTTGATTCTTCATCTTGTGGATTGTGGTCAGAAACAATCACATCAATTGTTCCGTCTTCAAGGCCATTTTGTAGAGCTTCAATGTCTTCTTGACTTCTAAAAGGTGGGTTAACTTTAAAATTAGTATCAAAATCTCTTAAATCTTTATCTGTAAATGACAATTGGTGAGCTGCGATATCACAACTTATTGGAAGTCCTTTTGCTTTTGCCTCTCGAATTAAATTAACACTATTTTTTGAAGAAATTGTTGAAAAATGTAAGCAACTATTATTAGTTGGATTGAAATTTTCGCCCAAATAATATTCTAATAATTTCAAATCTCGCATCAGCATCAATTCTTCTGCCGTCGACGGAATACCTTTCATACCAAGTAATGTACTTTCGATGCCTTCGTGCATTTGACCGAAAATTGTCATTGATGGCTCTTCTGGGCGGTTCACTAGCAAAGCATCGATGGGAGAGAGGTATTGTAAAGTTTTTAAAAGAATGTCTGCATTCCATAGCGTATGGTCGCCATCTGTAAAAGCTACCGCTCCTGCTTGATGCAAATCGAGCATTTCGGTAAAATCTTTTCCTTCACAATTTTTAGTAACTGCCCCAGTTGGATAAATATTAATGAGTTGCGATAGGGCAAAGTTTTTTACATAAGCAATCGCTTCTTTGGTCTGAACAACTGGTTTTGAGTTTGGCAAAGTCACTATTTCGGTAAAACCACCTGCCATCGCGGCTGACGAAAGCGTATTTAAATCTTCTTTAGATTCATAACCTGGGTCTTTTGGTGAAACCCTCATATCAATCCAGCCTGCCGAAACATGGAAGTTTTCTCCGCTAATCGTTTGGTCAGCAGGGCTTTCAATAGCATCGGCAATTTGTTGAATGATACCTTTTTCTACCAGAATATCTTTCGTTTGACCATTAAATTCGGACGAACTATCTACGATTTTTACTGATTTTAATAAAATTCTCATTTTCTAATTAGACTAAAGACGATTACTCGAATGTCGGATTATTAAGTTCAAATATATAATCTTGATTCAAAAATCAAAAAAAATGCCCTAATGAGGGCATTTAATTCTGTATTATATGATTTTGTGGTTCATAGCTTAGATAATATTCTGATAAGCTTCTGAATCCATCAATGTTTCAACTTCTTCGAGGTTAGCTACTTCAATTTTCACCATCCAACCTTCGCCGTACGGGTCATTATTTACTAATTCTGGATTGTTGGCAAGTGCTGGATTTACCTCAAGTATTTTTCCTGCTACTGGTAAAAACAAGTCAGAAACAGTTTTTACAGCCTCAACTGTACCGAAAATATCGTTTGCAGCAAAAGTCTGTCCAACCGTTTCGATTTCTACAAATACGATGTCACCCAATTCGCTTTGAGCAAAATCAGTAACTCCGATTACCGCGATATTTCCTTCGGTAATTCTCAACCATTCGTGTTCGCTTGTATAGCGTAAGTCAGCGGGAAAATTCATTATTGATGAAAGTTTTAATTTATGCCTGCAAGTTACTGCAAATGTTGGAAAACTGAAAAAATGTAGCTTAAAAAGTTTTCAATGACTAAAGATTTGACAACTTTAGACGGTGCGACGATTCGCAAAGTTGTCAAATCTATTATTTTTATTCTGAAAGACTAAACCTTACATTCAAGCCACCCGTTGTTGTTGTGCGTGGGAATGAAAAATTGGTTACAAACGGGCGGTTTACCAAGTGGTCAATATAGAAATTCATCAAGATTCTTTTATTTATTTGGTAAGAAATGCGTGGTCCAACCTGGAAATTATAGTTTCCTTGCGTTGGTTGTGGGTCGCCGTCAAGTCTTCTCTGAATCCCCTTAATGTCTCTAAGTGTAAGATTAAATTGCAAGTTTAAATCATTTTTGAGCGTAACGATAGCACCGTCTCTACCTCTAAATGGCAATTTTACACCATTTTTCTTGAAACCAAAATTAAATACAAAATCATCACTAGAATATTCAGCAATTTGTGAATTTGATAAATTAAGGGAAGCTCTTCGCTCTTTGTTATATTCAAATTTGCCAGAAATCTTACTTTTGCTTACAAATTGGATACCGATAAATGGAGCAAATTTTTCATCAATTGTAATCGTGCTCATCACAAATACTGGAATAAATTGGCCCAATGAATTGAGTGCATCAGTTGATGGAAGTGGATAGCCTTTTTGTGCCAAATTGATGGCAATATCAGTTTTATTATACTCTAAAGACGAAGTGTAGTTACCTACGTTGAAATTTGAGGTATAAGAATGATTGATTGTGATTGAGCTAAAAATACGCTTGAAAGGCTCTAAATTTGCCAAGCCGCTATAATCAATTCGCCAGTTTGGAAGTGGTAAATTGATTTTTCTATTATTGGGATTGAAAGGATTAAATCCAATTCTTGCACGGTCTGCTTTGCCGCTATAAGCAGCAAAAAAGGCTGGAATCAGAATATCTTGTGAGTTTTTGTTATAGTATTTTTTTCCATCTACTACAACCTGATTTTCAACAATTTGCTTACGGTATTTTATCATATTATCAAAAATCTTGTATTGATAATTACTTCCACTATCGGTTCTCATGCGTTGAAATGCCGTTCTGAATCCCCAAAACGACATTCCGTAGTTTCCATTTCTCACAGGACTTTTCGAACTGTAACTACCATTAGGATCTGTGGTATAATATTCTTGATATGTATCGCCACGGCTCATGTTTCCATTAATCTGAATTCTTAAATCTTTGCTTGGCTCGATGGTAGTGCGATAACTAAATTTCTTTTGTCGAGTTTGGGTAAATGGTTGGGTTTGCTCTGTTGTTCGAGATAACCACCCTTTATAGCCAGCTTTTTCTTGAAAAAATGGGTCTTGTTTGCCCATGACAAAACCTAAACCTGGAGCGGAATCATTGTCACTCAAACCAAAAAATCTTGGGGTAGGCATGAAACCGGGTAAAATTGAAGTTTCGGTGATTGAGTAATCATAGTCAATTCCACGAACGCTCATCAATAATCGAGTGAATGTTTTTGCCAGATTACTGGTCGAAACTTCAATGTTTTCATCGTCTCCTGGGTTACGAGTAAAACGTTTTTTTACTGGGTTTGTACTATTTGCAAATCGAAGATATTTGGCTTTGTTATAAAGTTTTACAAAGTCAACTTTTCCACGCACACCTTTATCTCGTCCATTACGAATTGTATTACCAAAGGGAATATTAAATTCGTCAAGTATATTAAAGGAAACTGCTTGATAGTTAAATTGATTGTTATACTTGGCATCGGCCGTCATCCAATCTAGCAAGAAAAATTTATCAAGTGGTAAACGATAGGTAAATCGCATTTCCTGACTGAAGTTTTTTGCACGACCGAATCTCTTTAGATTTGTAAGAAGGGAATCGGTTTTTCTCTTTGTGTTCAAATCTCCTTGTGGCTCGTCAATCAGGGCATTAATTGATGCTGAATAATTCAACAAAATACTTTTCGTCAAATTCCATTGTAAATCATACATTCGGTTCATCAAGAAGTATTTTTCAAACATTGGAATAATACCAGTTGTTGTCAAATCGGAATTGCGTAACTGAGTTTTGGAAAAACTTCTATCAAAGTCAGTTCTGAACGCCATAACCGTTGGTAATGGCGAGAAATTTAGGTCTTTTAACCAATACAAGAAAGGGCGGTCAAGCGTTTTTTTACTTTTAAAAGGTTCCCAATTAATTTGTTTTGGTTGAAATTGGTAGGTAAAGCCACCTTTATATTGATTCAGTGCATATTTATCAATCAATATATTGCTTCTACTTACATTGTTTTGAGCGTAAGTAAAAGTGAAATTTTCGATATCATAAAAGTGAGATATTGCTCCTTCTTTTGTCTTAATTTTACGCACATTTGAGAAGTTAAAACCTCTACGAGTATTGTCATCAACCACAAGTGTACGGTATTTTTCTCGTTGATTTTGGTCGGCAATATTTGCTAAAGCAACCTCCAAAGGCATATCGGGGTCAAGTGGATTGAAGTGAGGCTTTACCGTTTGATTATCATAGTTGATAAAGAATGGTATTTTTAAACCCCATTTTTCAGGCATTAATTTATCTAGTTCGATGTTTGAAGCTAAGCCAATTCCAGTACCATTATCTCTAGCTCTTTCTGATATTTTATCTTGCACACCTCCGAAACCGTAACCTTTATAATTACCATTAATAGTTAAGGTAGCCAAATCGGCTAATTTGATATTTGCTGCCAACAAAGCGGCATCTCCCGAAGTTTGGTCGAATCCAAAAGCACGAAGTTCATTCATCCAAACCAAAAAGGTATTAGCGGATTCATCCACTGATTTTTGATTTCTAACTCCTAGCATAATAGTTAAAACTGTACTTAAATCAGGATTTCCTAAAACTGAAATCTTAAATTTATTGTCTTCTGTTGGTTTAGAGTATAGGACCGATATATTCTTTGCTATTCGATTTCTTTCTCCTTTTAAAGCGACAAGTTCTTGTAGAGCAATATCTATTGCATTTTCGTCTGGCCAAATATCAGTCTCATTAATTGCTCCTTTTCGAGTCATTTTGAGCTGAGGAATCTCAATTTCGTAGTAATTTTCGATTAAATCCGTTCCAATTCTGATAAACGCTCCACCAACTTCTTTTTCAGTATCATTATCATTTTCTGCATGAATAAATAAACGTAAACGTTTGTAATTAAGCATATCCACACGAGTGTTTTTGAAAACAGCTCTTGAGTCGCCATCACGTAGGTTGGTCACTCCGAGTGAGATTGATTGCTCATTGAATTTGATATTGAACTGTTGTTGCGTTACGTCTTGGTCCCGAATAAAACCTGGTGGCACCACGTATGGAGTTTTTCCATCTTTTACATTACAGTTTTGCCCATCATCTGAGCAACCATTTTCTTCGATACTTACCACACCGACTTTAAATTTAGCGTCATAAGGCTCAGGAACTTCGGTAAGACCAGCATTGCTAAGGTTTTTATCATAAGCACGATAACTATTCGATTCGAGCTGAAGCGATGCAAAACGTAATACAACAGGTTCTTCAAAGTCGGTTAAAACAGTACGCATAAAACGTATTGATTTAAAACCATTAATATCTCCAAACTTACGAGTAAATTGTTTGACAGGAACTCTGAAAAGATACCAGGTTGCTTCTGTTCCAGGCACAGTTACCTTATCTACAATAAACCCTTGGCCAACTTCCATTTTGGAAGGGCGGAGGTCAATTTCATATTCGTAGAAATTTTCCACGTCATTGACAGTATTATCTGCATTAATATCTTCTTTATCAGGTGTTACCGAATTTGCAGGAGTAGCTACATCATTGGATTGCGTATTGCTTTGCGGTGAATTGTTTTCTACCCCCAGATAATTTTTGAAACGTTGTAAAAGGTTTTTATTTTGAGCATCATATTCCTCATCTATAAAAAACTTGAAATCATCTCCAGAAGGGTCTTTTGCAATTTCTTCATAAACTTTTGTGCTTACTTTTCCTTTTATGTCTTCTAAATAACGTTTGATGTGCGGAAAATTCTTTTCTTCTGTATTTGATAGTCCATCCAAACCAACATCTTGTTTTTCTCTCGAACCAGTTTGATTATCAAAAGCGTCGGTTATAAATTGAACACTTGGAGCTTTTCCCCAACGAGTTGTGACTGGCTGTGAAGAAGATCCTCCACTTGGTAAAAGCCCATTTTCAAAATTATTTCTACTGTCGGGAATAAAATCCTCCGAAACATCTCCCAAATGGAATAAAAGTTTTCCACCTTTTGTATTTCGTTTATTGCCGTTTGGTGAACCATCACGAACAATATCTGCGAATGGATTAAGCATCCAGAAAGTTAGGTATTCAGTATTAGCATTTTCAAAATCATTATCCGCTGTGATTCCACGCATGACAGATCCAAAATTGTTTTTAGGATCTGGTAAAAAACCAGTTTCTTTATACAAGTTTGTATTATAGTTATAGAGTCCTCTTTCAGAGGGAAAATAACTAATGTCGAGGATATTTAGTGGAATAGACGAGTTGAAAGCAGGCAACGAACGACCGGTAAAAATTTGATTCGGTGAATAAGCTTTTTCGTAGAGGTTATTATTGGCATCAGCGGTTACATTGTCAGGAAGAACCCCTGCTCCAAAACCACCACTAAAATAAGTAGTTTGGTCAACTGTATAAACAGAAATTTTTGCTCTTCGATAATTGTAATCATAATTTACTGCACTGCCCTGAAACGATTCGGGCGTAGAACCTGGCCTCCAACGAGTGGGCTGGCGTGTAAGGTCATTGATGTTTCGAGTCGATTCAAAATCATCAATCATGGCATTGCCACCAATTCTTTTGTCATTTACTGCAGGAATCAATTTGGCATATTCAGCTGTAAGCTGAATTGATGACATCTCTTTGGTTTGAATCAAAGGAAGAGCATCGAGCATTCTAGTCAAAAAACGTGAGTCTTTTCTTATATTGACATCAATACCAATTATTGTATTATTAACAGGTTCTTGACCGATGGCAACCCTAGTCAAGAAACCTGGGGTGCTTTCTCGCAGCGTCATAGCGGTTGCTCCAATATGAATGTCTTTGTTGAGGTTATAATCGAGCCTTGTACCAAGCATAATTCTACGCTGAGTATTGAATAAATCGGGCTTTTCCCACTCAATACGAATCTGACGAGCAGAATTTAAAATACTCTGATTAGTGATTCTGATTTTACCGAGCTGTGGCTCAATCGTATAATCTGCACCTTCTTGGAGTTGTACACCACCCGCAAAAATTCTAACAGATTGTCCCGAAGCTCCTAGAGGAAGTGAAATTTCTGAGGCATTACTTGCCTGTAAACTACCTCTGATGAAAAATTTGTTTTTAGTCGTAACTTGCTGAGCATCAGCCAAAGTTGCATCGTACAATTCGTTAAAAACATATTTCTCTCGCAGTATTTGTTCATCAACATCAAACTTGTCTTTAAGTGTTTTACCGAATGGCTCAAGAACAGGGAAAATCATTTTGCCCATTTTAGTATCAATCGTAACATCTTCCACAAAGTCAAAATTACCGTCACCATCAGGAAGTTGTGGGTCGTTGTTTGGGTTCAAACGGTCAAGGTTCATCACTCTTATGAGTGGAATATTCTGCAACTTACGTCCTTCTTGAAGGTTTGGTGTATCCATTCCAGTGCGGTCGTCTTTATAAATGATTCTCAACTGAAATCCTTGTTTGCCAACTCCAGGTGTACCGAGTGAATAAATATTTTTCATCATCAAATTCCACATTGGATTGACGATTAATTTTGAAGGATTCTTTGGGTCAGGAATTTTTATACGATTACGAATGGTAGAAGATTTGATGAGTTTTAACATTATCGTCTCGTTTTCAGCACGAGAAGCGTAGTCTTCTGTTAATTCTCCAACCTTATAAGTTCTTCCGTTGTACGTATATTCGTATGCCACTGCTAAAACTTCATCATTCCGAAGCTCGGTTACCAATGAAATATAGCCCAATTCTGAATTGAATTTATATTCACGTTCTGTTAAACGTTTTGCACCTCTTAAAACCTCATAGTCAATTCCTTTTTTTAGCCCTAAACCTGCTAAAACTCCAGTACTATCTACTTTTCTAAAAATTTTATTTTTATCTAATTTATCGTAAAGAGGCGTTGCTTTGTTATCAACTATATTATATTTTTCATTTGCATTTGCATTTGGTAGTTCTCCTAAATCTGTAAATGCCGTTAGGTTTCGCATTGACTCAATATTGTTGGTTCGGTTGGTAACATAAACTTCCAAACGAGTAATTTTGACATTAGAAAGAACTAAAGGGAGGTTTTTAAGTGATTTTTCGTAATTCTCTCTAAAGAATTGAGCTAAAAAGAAGTGTCGGTTTTGTTCGTAGTTATCACAACGTACTTCAAAGGTTCGACTTTGTTGACCTCCATTTAATACAATAGATTCGGTTCTGGAACGCTGTTGAGCCACAACCGCTGTCACATCCAATTTGCCAAATCTAAATGCAGCTTTTACACCCATCAGGTTCTGAACTCCAGGAATCAATTGACTTTTCACAGGCATACTGATGTTTCCACCTTCTACTTTTTGGAGTATATCTTCGGGCTGATTTTTAAAGTTTAACTTTAATTGATTTTCAAAGTTAAAGGCAGCTTTTGTGTCAAGATTAGTTAAAACGCCTAATTTATCTCCAATTTTACCATTAAAATTGATATTTATTTGCTCATTAAAGTTGAAAAGCGTTTGTTTTCTTTGAATAAGTGGTAGGAAAGGATTATCAATAAATTGTTTGATTAGTTGGAAATCGAGTGTAACGAATCCATTAGGTTTGAGGTCAGGAAGACTTCCACCGAAAATTCGATCAACAATTGGATTTTTTTCTATTAAAGGTTTTAGTCCACGTCCACTTACTGCACTTTTGCCGTCTTGAAGATTTTCATAATCCCTTAAAATACTTCGGCGAACATTGGAGTTTTGAATACTCGAAAATTCGTTGAATGTAAGTGCTTGGGGAAATTTGTAATCAATTCTTTTTCCTGCTTTTTCACTAATTGAGATTTCTTTTGCGTTAGGCGAAAGTTTGAAATCCATAATAATATTTTTGGAATCCTTTAAATAAAAAGGAGATTGCGGAATTTTAGCTGCATAACGATTTAAATATCGGTCTTTCAAACGATAACTTGGTCGGCTTCCAGATCGAGAAAAAACCGTATCCTTCTCTGGTATCGCAAGTGAATCTATCTTTGGTTTTTCAATAGTAACGGTACTTTTCTTTAGAATTTGAGCATATAAGTCGTTGATACTTATCAACTCTAAGAAGCAAAAAAGTAATAGTAAAGTAATACGATTAAGTTGTAATAGCTGTCTGAACATACAGTTTTTAGGAAATTTCAAAAGGAGTATCAATAACTAAACGACTAAAACCTTGCCAATATTCTATAAAGACTTAATTTTTAACTTGTTTTTTAGTTTTGAGTAAAATAATAACGATGGATATGTTTTTATGATTTACTATTAAGCGTTATTTTAATTAATGTTATTATCTTAGAGCTAGTTTAATAAGCTGTTCAACTGTAATATCATTGCCTTCACGCTTCAAAATTATATCAATGCTCTTCTCAGCTGTAGCTCTTGGTATTCCAAGCATAACCAAGGCCGCAAGCGATTCATTACGTACTTTAGCATTTTCAGAATTAAAGATATTTGGAGTAACTCCACTAATCAAATTATCTTTCTTTAATTTATCTTTCAGTTCAATAATGGCCCTTTGTGCAGTTTTGAGTCCAATTCCTTTGATACTTTGAATGGTTTTAACATCTTCACTCACCAGAGCTTGCTTGATTTCGGGAGAAGATAAAGATGAAAGCATGACCAACGCAGTACTTGGCCCAATGCCAGAAACGGTGGTAAGGTCTTCAAATAAAACTTTTTCTTCGACATCGTGAAAACCAAATAAAGTATGAGAATCCTCTCTGATAATCAGCAGTGTATGCAGTTTACAACGTTCGCCTGTATTGTGTAAAGCGGCATAAGTTTGTAAAGAAATTTTTACTTGGTATCCAATCCCGCTTACATCTATTATGACGTATGATGGGTCTTTATAGGCAAGTTTACCGTCGAGATATGCTATCATGTTTTTCGAATTTTTCGGGCGTATGCGATATGCCCCTTCGGCTATTATTTAATTATATTCAATCTTATACCTCCGCTCACCTGTGGATTGATGAAAAAAGGTGATGGTAATGCTTCTATATAAAGTCCTGCATCTACAAAAAGTGCCAATGGCTGATCAGGCATTTTTAGTTCAATACCCGCCGTTCCGCTTGGCCCGAGTGATATTTTTTTTGTGTGGTCAGTTTTTTGTCCCTTTAGAATATCTGCATAATGACTTCTATTATTTATTTGAGCCCCAAATCCGTAATAAACGTGAGCCCAATCTTTTCTGAAAATTTCAATTTGCCACAAATAATGTCCTTGAATCATTAAGCCCGCTGTTTTGTATTCCCCAGCATTGTAGCTTCTTTGGCGGTTATAAATAAAACCATATGTGCCAACATTTACATCAAATGCTTTATCTCCATTTTGGAAATATTTTCTTAGATTAAAACCAAGAGGTTCCCCAACTCTGAAACCTACTGCCCAATTGAAATCATTTTGTGCAAAAGTTTCGGAGTTTGCACCTAAGATTAAGATAGATATGCAAAAATAAAGTAGTTTTTTCATTGTTTTTTTCTTTAGTACGAATTTCAAGAATATCTCAAAAATACAAATACTGTTTATCAAACGAAAATTTATTAATTTTATTAAATAAAAAAGCGTCTGAATTTGCATTCGACGCTATTCATTTTGTTCTGATAACATATTTTTATAATACCAAATCAGTGTTTACCAAAATATAATTTAATTCATTAATATCATCGGCATTGAGTTTCAAAGTTCCTTTTACAGTCACTCTGTCGTCGGTATTGAATCGTTTGGTTGATTTATTGAATTTGATTTGCACAACTGATTCTGGTCCTGCACCGCCGCAAAAGAAACATGAGCTATACGGATTAGCCGAAAGTACATAAACATTGGCATCAACATCTACTGGAATCATATAACCTGTCAGCATGATTTCCTTGTCTTTTAAGATAGCCACTTTCTGGCCAAATGTTGGATAGAGGATAAACATTGATTCTTCGGCACTCCATTTTTTCTTAAAAGTTACGTCACGAAGTGTTTCCCAAGTGATTTTGGTAGGCTCGTCAGCATAAGTAAAGGATAATAGTGATAAAGCGAAAAAGCCTAATATGATTTTTGTGGTTAAATTTTTCATTTTATTGATTTTAAAAGTGTAAAGTTCTTGAAATAAAACATTTATTCGGTCGCCAATGTTTTAGAAATATTGATTCTGTAAATACCTATTGAAGGAAGGGCAGCAGCCAAAATCCCGACTAATAAGGCACCAACAAATAAATATAATTCGCCGGTTTGTAAATTAAATTGACTCACATCGAAATGAAATTTCTTGCTTAAAGCATTTGAAATCAAATAAATACCAATTCTACTCAAAGCAATTCCTGAAATAAAACCAAGCAAAGATAAAATAATACCTTCTAATAACAACATCAAAAATAATCGAGTTCGGCTTGCACCCATAGAAAGCATCAAAGCCATTTCGTATTTTCGCTCTTTTAATGAGTTATACAGTGAAACAAATACGCTAATTCCTGAGATAAGCATTATTACAGCTGCCAAAAACTGCAAACCTTCAATGCCAATTCCTAATAATTCAAATAAACGATTGACTTCGATTGCCGGAACCGCCGCTTGTAATTTTGAATTTTGGTTGATATTACGCGGCATCGTCATCATACCCATCGGAGAGCGAAATTTGATGATTGCACTTGTTATTTCTCGCTTGACAGTACTACCACCCACTTCATCTTCATGGTTTTCGTCTTTATGTTCGTGAATATTCCAAACACTATTTAAACTCGTCAAAATTAAATTATCAACGACCGAATTGTTATAATCTAAAATGCCGACCACTTTATAATTGATTTGTTCATGTTTTTCACCTTCTGAATCCAATCCGTGGGAACTGGCAAAAGTATCACCAACTTTCAAATTGGCGTTTTTAGCGGTTGACGCTCCTAAAACAACTTCTAAATTGCCTTTAAACATTTTTCCAGAAGCAATTTGTGTCTTAAAATGTTCAAAATACTTTTTGTTTGTACCAACTATTCTAAATCCTTGATAATTATCGCCAATTGAAAGTGGAATCATTTCTTTTACCAATGGGTTTTGAGCAATCGCCACTACATCGTCTAAAAAAACATTTCCCGTTGGATTGTCAATCTGATAAATCGATGATAATATCAATTGAAGCGGACTACCTTTTGCCCCAACTACTAAATCAATGCCGCTGATGTTTTTGGCAAATTTATCCTGTAATTGTTTTCCTAAAAGCATCAACAAAGAAATCATGGCTATGCCAAGTGTCATCAATAAAATACACAAAAAACTATTGAGTTTTTTGTCGAGTATGTTTTTCCAACTTATTTTAAATAACATATTTTTGACGGGGTCTCCCTTGCGATTACGATTTACGAATCGGTAACCGAGCGTAGCCGAGGTTAAAGTGTAATAATATTTTTAAAATTATCTTTCAATCTTTGGTCGTGGGTCACAATTACTAAGGCCGCACCAATATATTTTGATTGATTTTCAAGTAACTGTATTACTTTTTCACAGTTTTCGTCATCTAAATTAGAAGTTGGTTCATCTGCCAAAATAACATCTGGATTATTCATTAATGCTCGTGCGATACTTACACGTTGTTGTTCACCGCCACTCAACAATGAGGTTTTTTTATCAAGAAGTTCACTTATCCCTAGATTCTGAGCCAGTTTTTGAGCTTGTGTTTTCGATTCCTTTTGGTCGGCAAGATAATTTGCTAATAATAAATTATCTATTACATTCAATGAACTTACAAAGTGTGGTTTTTGATAAACGATTCCAAGGTGATTAGCTCGCATTTGGCTTGCTTCTTTGGACGTCAGCATTGCCAATTCTTTTCCTTTTATCTCTATCGAGCCAGAATTTGGTGTTAGAAGCAATGCAAGTAAATGTAGAAGCGTCGTTTTGCCTACTCCTGAATTTCCTAGGATTAGCAGAGTCTCACCTTTTTCGCAGCTGAATGAAGGAAAATTGAACGTCTTTTTGTTATCGTATGAAAAACTTAGTTCGGTGCAAGCAAGCATTGTATCGGTTTTTTAATTCATTGCTTCAAATATACTACATAACAGTCATTTAGTACAACAATATTTTCATTGAAACATCAAAAAATAATCTTTTAGGCGTAGTTGTTAGTGAAAAAAAATGGAATTGTTTTTATGTAAATTTTTGAACCATTTTTGTAAAAAAACAATTCTCTATAAAGTTAGTAGATTATTTGTTTAATTTTTAAACTAAATCAAATTATGTCACTTAGATTAGGAGATATTGCACCAGACTTTATTGCAGAAACCACGCAGGGAACAATTAATTTTCACGAATGGCTTGGTGATTCTTGGGGAATGTTATTTTCACATCCAGCTGATTTTACGCCAGTTTGTACAACTGAATTAGGAAAAACAGCACTTTTAAAAGATGATTTTGCCAAAAGAGCTGTGAAAGTATTAGCTGTTTCTGTTGACGATTTGGCTTCACATAGCAAATGGGTGCCAGATATTGAAGAAGTTAATGGTGTAAAAATAAACTTCCCAATTATCGCTGATGCCGAACGCAACGTAGCAACCTTGTATGATATGATTCATCCAAATGCTTCTGAAAAAGCAACGGTTCGTTCAGTATTCATTATTGGGCCAGATAAAAAAGTTAAATTAACTTTGACATATCCTGCATCAACTGGCCGTAATTTCACTGAATTGCTACGGGTAATTGATTCGCTTCAATTAACATCGAATTATCAAGTAGCTACCCCTGCTGATTGGATAGAAGGAGAAGATACTATTGTAATTCCATCAGTTTCGACTGAAGATGCAATTAAAAAATTCCCGAAAGGAGTTAGAGTGGTAAAGCCATATTTACGTTATACTCCACAACCAAATAAGTAAGATTTTGAATTGAAAGTAAAAGAAGTGTTACGCACCTTAAAGGTATGCAACACTTTTTTTATTTTTCTTTCAGGAAACTATCGAAATCATAACTTTTTGCCATTAAACACTTAATTCGTTTTAATCCTACTGCATTTTATTTACTTTTGTGTAATGCAATGCAATGTTTTCTACTATTTTAAGATTTGTAACTGCTATTGGGTTCAATGAAAAAGAAAATGAAATTGAGTCTTTGGAAAAGATTTCTGAAGCAGATTTTTTCCTTACGTGGGCTTTACGTTTCGATAGTTATTGTCTTGATCACTTTATATCCAGTATATGTAAATGATGGTCAAAGGTGGACTTATATTGAGAGTTTTGGAATTAAATTACCTTTACGATACACTATTCATGGAATCGATGTTTCTCACCATAACAATAAAATTGACTGGCATAGGGTAAAA
>Ga0247831_1004224_pt1 | contig 19561 bp, 12 predicted proteins | sample LaCruzMarch2015__9_FD_192406 | JGI IMG/M metagenome (GOLD analysis project Ga0247831, IMG submission 192406) | Freshwater microbial communities from meromictic Lake La Cruz, Castile-La Mancha, Spain - LaCruzMarch2015_1m | ecosystem: Environmental > Aquatic > Freshwater > Lake | place: Spain... | reverse complement strand
AAATATACTTTCAACAAAAATATCAAATCTAAGTAGCCTATTCCCCCAAAATTACAAAGAAAATTATATGTAATTTTGATGTACTTGGACAGGTGGATACAGTGTAGGGGGCATTTTGAGGGCCAGGCTCGGGTCCTTTACTGGTTATATATAAAATTATGGGATTGTTTTTTGCATCAAATGCTACATCATTGATATAAACGTTTAATCCCTCTTTTTGGTAATCTTTTACTAGAGCAGCATTTTTAATTTCATTTATTGGCACTTTAACCTGTTTATTGTGAGCAGTTTTCCATGTGTTCCCAAAGTCAGTAGTTTGCAAGTAATACAAATTTGTTCTATAATCTAGCCCCGCTCCTTTTTCAGTATCTGGATGAAAATTAAAGGCTGTGCCTATTTTATTACCCTTTATTCCACTTGTTTGATAATGCCCCTCTTCGATTATTCCCAAATCTTTTATCTCCGACCACTCTTCACCATCTTTGCTGCTTACAAACCCGATTGATCTTCTGAGCTTATTTTTTCCATACTTAAGAATTCCCTTTTCATAGTGGGTCATTAATGCCAAAAAGCCATACTTCTTTTGATGATATACTTGAAAATAGGAATAGTTATCAAAAGGAACTTTGCGGTTTTCTAAAATGCGTGTGGCGTCAATTTTTTCAAAAGCTGAAATATCAAAAGGTTTTTTACTGCGGTGAATATAGGATGGCCTTTCTATACCGTGGGAGGTGGAAAAAAGCCAAATAAAACCGGCATCATCTAAGCTCAACACGGGGTTATCGTGTGCGTCGTTAGTTTTTTTATCCAAAATTATGGTGGGTCTTGAAACCATTTTAGTTTTATGGTCAAAGTAAGAAACCTCGTGTAGAAGACTTGGAATTGAATCTTTAGACGCTCCACCATAGCAAAAAAATGTTTTGTCAGCGGCCTTCGAATAAATTGCAAAAGGATAATGGTTGGCAGGATAAGTACCTAAACCACCGCTATATTTATGAACGTATTCATTATTAGTTTTGCCAATATAATACCAAATTCCCCTAAATCCATCGTCTTTGGTATTTAAAGTGGTGGTTTGTTGAGCAGATAAGCAAGAAAATACAAACAAAAAAAGAATGGTTTTAAAAGTCCTCATTTTTTTGAAAAATAGGTATTCATAAACTTAAAATACTGCTGCCAGTCATATTGATTTATATCGTGTTTACCACTTCTGATATGGTAGGACAAAATTCCATGAATAGGCGAATCAACGTTAGGGAAAGCCAAATCACTTTTTACATTGTAAAGTTTGTAAATAGGTTCAGCATTTTTTAATCCCAAAAACTCTCCTTTTGGGTCGGCCCAAAGGTCTTCAGCGGCACTTGCTACATAAATTGATCTAGGTGCTAACAGGCTGATTAATATATGGCTATCTAATCCTAGTTTTTCGGCTTGATGATTAAAATCCGAGAACTTTTTGGCAAACCAATGTGGAAAACTTCGGTTTAAGTCGTTGATGGTTTCACCGAAATTTCGGCTATATAAGGCGGCTCCGCCCTCTCCTGAATTATTAGAATTGATATGCGTAAATCGAGCGTCCTGAACCGCAGCCCATAATGCTGCTTTGCCAATTCTTGAATGTCCGGTTAAAAATATATTTTTAGTGTTAACTTCATATTTTTCGATCAAAACATCCAACATCTGACTCATTCCCCAAGCCCAGGCTCCAACAGCTCCCCAATTTTCTTTAGCATTCATGTCTCCCAAAACCGACCTCATGCCTGATTTCCAACCTTCAGGGTGATCGGGTTCTATATCACCATAGTAGGCTGTAGCTAAAATTGCATCGTTTTCTATCGCCAATTGTATCGGCCACCTGTGTTTTTCAGATCCTCTTCCTGTTTCAATGAACTTATGATTTTGACTAAAGTCGCCATTACTAGCCCAATATTGGTTTATCGGAACATCTGATTCATCGGTAATCGAATGATTTCCGCGAAAATTTAAACCCATAATTAGATTATATTTTTCAAGCCTCTTGCTAGGTTTATAAACTAGAATCTCTATTTTTTGAACCGATGGGTATTCTGGAAAACTAATTTCTATCCTTTCTCTTGTAGCTTTACCTTCAAACACGAGTTTAGATTCTAAAACTTTAGATTGTATTTTCGGCCCTTCTTTCGGAGTTTTGCCGTAAACATTATCTGAAAACTTCTCAATCCAAAAAGCTTTATTGGCTTCCCAGTCTTTGCTATTTTTTATGGTTTTCCCATCGATATTCAAAGAATTTATCAACTCAAATTCTCCAACTTTTTGTTCATCATAATTAGGTTTAGATTGACCTATAGCTTTACCAAATATCGCAATTGATATTAAAATTGGTATCCATCTCATTTCCATTCTTTTAGCGATTTAATTTTCTTTGATTTCTTTGATGTAGACAAGAATACACTGAATTCACTTTTTTCATTTGCCGCTAGGTTTGATTCAAAACCAATCCTGATTGTTCCCGTATTTGGTTCATCATAAGAGTTTACGGGTTCAGTACTCCATGTTTTGAGGCTAATTTTATTTTTGGAGACTACCTGCAAGTACATTTTTTTACCGTTTTGAATAAGTTCTACCGTATTATAATCTAAAATTTGAACTTCCGCTGGTGTTACCATGGTCCATTGCATGCGAGTAGGCTTTTCATTGTTGATTATTTCGTCTCTTATTACTACAAGATTTTTATCAATTATTGCTACCCCTCTTTTCGCTTCTTTTATTTTGTTTTTGTAAATATTGCTTAAATCAGTAACAGCACTCATAAAATTAGGAGCAGTGGTAGATTGGGTAATCTCTGCATTTTCTTGAACCAACTGCAGCTCATCATCAAAAGTCAATGTATTATGATACCTGTTATTATATCGAAGTATTTCCCATCTTTGGCCGTCTTGCGTTTTATTCCAAAGGCCCACACCTTTAGATTCTAAAGACTCATAGCTTTGCATTCCTAAATCTAAACCCCATCTTTCGCCTAAAGCATCTACCACAAAAGAACCAATATCCATGTGGGCGTGATTGACATTTGCCGATCCTGCTTTTAATCCTAAGTAAATTGCATCAGCGTCGTTCCAGGAAGTTCGCATCATGGCTACCGGACTTTTACCTGCTCCAACAAAAACATTGCTATTCGGATTTGGTACATTATCGAGACTTAATCCATTTCCCCAAATCATAACCGCAGGTAAAATCCTATTGTTAACCATTTTTTTGTCGATCAAGTATTTTTTTTCGTTAAAAAGTAAACTATTGTCTTTAAGCTTATTGGCATACCAAAACATAGCTGGGCTTAAGCCTCCTCTGCCCGAGCCTGCATCCGAGTAATTGAATGATTGACCAGAGGAACCTAACATTTGCTGGTAATAATAGGCGGTTTTATTGAATCCTTCATTGACAGCATTATCGAGTAAAGACAGTTTTTGTAATACACTTAAAAAAAGCACATGAAAACTAGTACCATAGCCCCAATAGCCAAAACCCTCAGGATATGCACCATCAGGATTGTAATCTTCTAAGGGTAATTCTATAGATTTTTTTGCACGATTGATGATTTCCATCGCCAAGGTAGGATTATCTTCATAAGTGGCCAATGCACCGTAGGTCATTCCGGCGTTACAGACTTGGTTCCAGTTGTGGCTAGCCTTTAGCCACGAATTATATTTAGCATCCATAGAAGGAAGTAATCCTTTTTGAAGAATTGCCTCTTTAATTTGCTTTCGGGATGTTTCTGAGAAGTCTTTGTACAGCCAATCGTAGGCAATTGACACTGCAAGGGTCATTTCGGCGACATCTAAAAAATGGCTTGGGTTCCAGTCTGAAAACTGGGATATTTTAAGCAATTCTGCTTCACATCTGTCAAAATATTTTTTTCCATTGGTCATTCTATAAGCATAAGAAAGAATAAACAATCGCCTTAATGCCTCTCTTGATTTATCTAAAAGTCTTCTTCCTACTTGAATTCGTTCAAGGGTAGGAAGCGGAATTATTTGATTGGCTTCTTCCATAATGTTCTGGTGGATTAAAGCCCAATTTTTATCTTTGTTTAGGTTTTCTTTTATACCTGATTCTTCATTTTGTAGTAATAAAATTCTTGGGTGATCAGGTAGATTTTGAGAAAACCCTTGAAATACAGACAATAGCAAAAACAAAATTCTAATTTTTTTCATCGCTTTATAAATTTTAAATTAATTTTTCAGCACTTTTAAAAATACCACTATCATATTCAATTCCGAGACCAATAGTATTCGGAATATTTATTTTTCCATTTATGATTTTTATAGACGGAGTAAACCAATTTTTCGGTTTTTCATTGGGATTATATACACATTCTTGCAAACCGTAAAGATTTTCTGTAATGGCTGCAAACTGCCAAAACGGAGCAATAACTGGATCTGCTTTCGGCGTATGCGGTGCTATGAATTTTTTATATTCCTTGGCTATTTCTGCCACTTGCAGTGTACGGAGAATTCCACCATTGTAGTACAAATCCGGTTGTAAAATATCATAAACATTGGTTTTTGAAAGCCTTTCGAATCTATAAACACTGCTATCTTGCTCACCACCAGCTATTTTAATCTTTTTCAACGCTTTGGTCACAGCTCTAATTCCGTCCTCGTCTTCAAAATTACACGGCTCTTCAAAAATTTCCACTCCATAATCCTCCAATAGTCTACCAGTTTCTATTCCTTCTTTTTGGTTAAAAGATCCATTTGCATCTGCATAAATGATTATATCATCTCCAAGAATTTTTCTTAATGCAGGTATATATTTTTGGGTTTGAGCTTTATTTTCATTTGTATTTTGCATTCGACCACCTACCTTAACTTTCACCCCTTTGGCCCCAGTGATTTCTAATTTACTTTTTAAAGTATTGGCTATTTCTTCTACATCCCCATCTCTATTAAAATCAGAAATGTAAACACCATAGTCTGATCGAACTTGTTTCCCTAATAATTGATAAACTGGCTTTTGAGCAATTTTGCCAAGTAAATCCCAGCAGGCTATCTCAACTGAACCGATGCAGTTCCATAAAGGCATACCAGCATATTTGTAATTCGAATTAAGTCTATAAGCATTATCTACCAATTTAGGCAAGTCCTTGGCATCATTACCTAAAAAATGATATACAACTAAGCCTTTTAATAAAGAAACTAAATGAGGCATTCTGTCATTACACTGTGTAATTCCAAATTTCCCATTTGCTCCTACTACCAAAAAAACCTGACCCATGGATTTATACAAAACGATGCTGTCAATGGTAACTTTTTCATTTATTTGGGATTTCAAATCAATAAATTGGCAAGAAAGTATAGCACCCAGCCGTGAAATTAAGGGTGTCAATGCTAATGATTTTATAAATGTACTTCGAGTCATATTTATTAATAAGTTACTAAAATACAAATCCTTATGTATACTTGAATTTTAGTAAAGCAAATGATTTTAAAAAGAAATAGACTAATATTTTTTTATACAATTCTGTTTTTAATTATTAATTACAAAAGGTCCTTTCTTGTTCCAGCCTATTTCAACATTTGATAAATACCATGTTTTCCCTTTGTCGTTGTTTCCTTGAAAAAAAAGATAATATTTACCATTTTCTGCTTTTAAAATATTTGGATGCCCACTTTCGCTTTCATTCCAAGACCCTTTTTCACCATTTTTTAAAAATGGCTCATTTGATACCCTCTTCCAATTTATTCCATCTTTGCTTTTCGCGAGCCCGATTTGCTGCGGATCGTTATTGTAAGCCCCCGCATAAAACATATACAAATGTTTTCCTCTTTGTATGCAAGAAGCGGCTTCGATACATTTCAATTCCCAATCCAATTCGGGTTTTAGTATGGGCATATTGGGTATCTCTGTCCAACTATTTCTATCAAAATTGGTATTTATAGAAGCCACAGCCACGCCTTGTTGCTGAATTTTATAATCTGGGTCACGGGTGGCGAAATACAAAAAGTATTGATTTTTGAAGGCTATAACCTCGGCATCAATTGCCCTTCCACATGACCAGTCGCTTATTTTTGGGCGAAAAATTGGGTTTGTAGGGTCTCTTTCAAAATCAATTCCATTGGTAGAAACAGCATGACAAATAGCATCCTGCTTTCCGTTTCCATAGGTTTGATAAAATAGATGTAAATTTCCGTCCTTGATAAGTGCCGAAGGAGCACATATTCCTTTTTCTTCAACGCTTCCTTTTTTACCCTTTATGGTTCCAATTTTATCCCAATTCATTAAGTCCGAGCTTGTGGCGATTCCTATAAACCATTCTTTTTTAAATTCGTCAGGCACTGAATAATACATGAAATATTTTCCGTTAAAAAAAATCACATAGGGATCTTTAGAAAATGGGCGATTCTCAATTTCTGAGTCGCCATAATACATTTCTGGCTTTTGGGCGAATGTTGAAAAAGATGAGAAAAACAAGAACAGAATTAAACAAAATTTATTCATATAACTATTTGAAATAAATAACCTAAAGATTTTATTCTAAAAACGCTCAAATTACTGATTCAGTTTAAATTTTTCCATGGCTTTTTCATCTACTTCTAAACCCAGGCCTGGACTTTGTGGAATAAACAAAAAACCATTTTCGAATTTTAATGAATTAAGAAATAGCTTATTTTGATCTAAATCTGGCCTCATTCCCGAAAACTCTTGAACTTTTGCGGCGTTAGAAATACTAGAAATTAAATTTAAACTTGCGGCAGTGGCTAAAGTGGGCCGAGTGTTATGTACCATTATTTCTTTGTCAAAAGCATGAGCCATGCCTGCTATTTTTTTACATTCAGAAAGCCCAGCACATTTTATCACGTCCAAGTTCAAACAATCAGGATTGCCCACTGTGATAAGTTCACGAAACTGCCATCGGTTGTACTCATGTTCTCCCGCATTTATTTCACAAGGTAAAGCATCCACAACCTCTCTCAATGAAGGATAATTCATGCTTGAAACGGGTTCTTCAATGGCCTTTATGTTGAAATGCTCGTAAAGTTTCAATCCCAATTCTATGGCTTTACCGCTGGTGTACCCATTGTTGAAATCAACAAAAAGCTCAATTTCTTCTCCGACAGTTTTGCGTACTTCTTTTATGCAATCATAAGTAAAAGAAAAAGGAGGGTTTTTGTCTCTATCATAAAGCTGCATTCTGGCTTTAATAGTTTTGTAGCCTTGCTCTACAAACCTAATGCCCTCAGTAGCCATTTCTTGTGGAGTTTTAAAACCTGATTTTTTTCTCCTTCCGTATGAGCCATAAACCGCTGTTTTTTCCAATTTAGACGAACCCAATAGCTTATGTACGGGTAATGAGGTTAGTTTTCCTTTTAAATCCCACAAGGCGTTATCTACAGCTGCCAAAGCTCCAGGATTTATTCCTGTGCTTCCGTTTTCAAAGCCCTCGAAAAAAAGTTGATGCCATAAATACTCCGAATCAAATGGATTTTCCCCAATCAAAAGAGGGTTGAATACTTCTTCTATGAACTTACCAATTATGTTTGTATTCTCATGGTCTCCTTCTCCCCATCCATTAATGCCAGCATCTGTTTCAATTTTTATATAAAGGGCATTACTAAAAATATAGGGTTTAACTGTCCTGATTTTTACAGAACCAATTGCCATGGATTCTGAAGGAAGGTTTTTATCCTCGTATTTCAAAGGAAAAAAACCAATAGAAGCCCCAGTTATGGTATTTACAAATTGTTTTCGATTCATTTTTTATAAAAAGAGTAAGCCATGTTTGCATAGCTTACTCTAAAAAGCATTTAAAAAATTATTTTATTGCCAACCCGGATTTTGCTTTATTGCTGGGTTCTGTGCCAATGAATTTAGTGGTATTGGCCACAGATAATGTTTGGCCTCATCAAACTCTGGAATGGCAAAGTCTGAACCTGCGTATGGCTCCAAATATTCTTTTCCACTAATAGGATCTTTGTATAGTTTAACAACTGAACCCGTGTACCTTGTTTTTTGTGAGGCATTCATGGCTAGCCCAAGTGCTCTTTTCTTTAATTTAGCTCCTTGTTTCCATCTTCTTAAATCATCGTAACGAAAACCTTCGTTAAAGAGCTCAATTCTTCTCTCTCTCCTGATTTCAGCTAAAATTGGTGAAATACCATCTGCAGCATATCTCGGATCTACAGGAACTTTGTCCAACTTTAGATGAGGCATTTTTACCCTATCTCTGAGTTTATTAATTGTTAAATCTAAATCGCCTTGTGTAATTTTACCCATTTCGGCTTGCACCTCGGCATAGATTAACAATGCTTCGGCAAATCTTAATGTAATAGCAGGAGACTCAGCAGTATTGAAAGCTTTACCAATCATATCGTCTGCATTATAATTTTTAATTACATGATATCCAGTATTTGAAATTCTACCACCAGCCATTCCATTTAGTCTTGGATACGCACGCCCATCGCTTAAATGATATTTATAGAATGCCACATCACTCGGATGAAGTATAGTTTGACGCATACGTGGGTCTCTATTTTCAAATGATTCTTCTATACTGTTATCTCCTTTGTAAAGAGGAGAAAGGCTTGCTGGAAGTCCGTCGGTACATAAATAATCCTCCACAAAATCTCTTGTAGCTCCACCATGATATTCAAAGTAACTCTGAACATGGTTCGTAATTACTCCCAATGTATATTTTCTCCAGTACATCACTTCAGGATTACCAGAAACGTTTAGAGCCCTCATGTACGAATTATAGTCTGTGTTTGGATTACCCGTATTAAAAATCCGATACGGTCCTCTGTCAATCAGCTCTTTAGAAGCACTAGCGGCAGTTTGTAAAAATTTGTCCCCACCGGCTATTCCATGATATTTCCTCCAAGTTCCTTCGAATAGACACACTCTTGCCTGAACCAACAATGCACACCAACGATTTAAACGCCCAGGTGCACCTCCATCGCCCCAGTTATCTGGCAAGTTTTTGGCTGCAAAAGCTAAATCGTCAAAAATTTTGTCCATTGCTTGAACCCGGGGCATTCTTGCAGCAAAAAGCTCTTCTGACTCTGTATTTAATTCTTTTTCAACATAAGGTACATCACCGTACTTACTTACCTTATCGGCGTAAAACCATCCTCTAAAAAGACGAGCTTCTCCAATATATCTGTTACGAATAGCATCGGCAATTTTTGCCTTACCATAGTTGGCAAGGCCAATATTTAAGGCTCTTACGAAGTTCCAGCCGCGATAACCGTAGTTGTCAGGACTCACCGTGGCTATGTGCTTTCCTGCCCTTATTTGTGCATAAAAATTATGACGAGGATGAACAGAAGTGGCATTGTCGCTCATTTCATCTAAGTACCAAATACTTAAAAAGTTGCTATTGAAACCTTCGTCATGACCCATCATAATAGGCACATTTTGGTCGTTTCTAGCCAAGTTATAAAAGCTATTGTTGTACACCGTAAGGTCACTTTCGGTATTCCAAAAAGTTTCAGAGGTAATAGAATCTAATGGAATTCGCTCCAAAAAGTCATCGTTACAACTGGAGCTAAAAAAAAGTATCAGTAAAAATGCAATTAGTATATTTTTCATTGAATATTACGTTTAAGATTATAAAGATAGGTTAATACCAAAGGTAAACAACCTTTGCATAGGGTACTCAATTGCTCCACTTTGAATGGCTTCAGGGTCAAGAGGCTTTCTAAGGGTAGTAAACTCCCAAAGATTGGCTCCTACCACAAACACCTGCACATTGTTCATAGCAATTTTCTTTGAAACAACATTTGGCAAATCATACCCAAATCGTAAGTTTTTCAAACGTATGTAACCTGCATTTTGTAAATAACGAGACTGTTGAATTTTGTTTTTTCCATCGTTGGTAGAAACGTGGGCAGCTGGGAAGTAAGCATCTCTGTTTTCTTCTGTCCAAGTGTCTGTAAGATAATAACGCTCCACGTGACCCGCGTTGAAAGGGAAAAACCAAGTCCAGTTTCCATCAGATGGCCAAAAGTCTTGGCTACCAATGCCTTGAAAAAAGACGTTTGCATGAAAATTTTTCCATCTTACACTACTGTTTAAACCAAAGGTGTACCTAGGAGTAGAGTTTCCAATGATTTTACGATCTCCTGGGTCTCCTACTGTATTGGCTCCATAACTAATGATTTTATCTCCGTTCAAATCTGCATATTGAATATCTCCCGCCCTCCAGTTATTTCCTAATCTTGATTGATTTGCGGCTAAACTTACTTCGTCTGCAGTTTGAAAGATACCAACCGTTTCAAATCCCCAAATCTCTCCAAGCTTTTGCCCTACTCTAAAGGTATTGTTAATGGCTCCTGTAGGGTTTGTAAACTTAGTAATGGTGGCAGTGGCATCGGCTAAAGCAATAGTTACATCATAACTAAAGTTTTTGCCTTTGCTGTCTTTCCAAGTTACACTGGCTTCCCATCCTTTTGTGCGTAAATCGGCTGCGTTTTCTTTAGGGGCATTTGTTCCTAACAAATCTGGGTATGCCACATTCATCAACATATTTTTGGTATCTCTAGCATATAAATCAAATGAAGCATCCAATCTATTGTTCAAAAGCGAAAAGTCTAGGCCGATATTTTGAGAAACTACAGTTTCCCAAGTAAGGCCCGGGCTCACTAAACCTGGAGCTGCAACTAAAGGAATCATTCCCGATCCAAATTGATAGGGAGCACGTCCAGCTCCAAAAGTAGCGATGTAAGGATAATATTGCTCTACCCCGCCGTCTCTAAGTGTTTGATTTCCTAAAGTTCCATAAGAAGCTCTTAACTTTAAATTAGAAAGCCAAGAAACGTCTTTCATAAACGACTCTTCGCTTATTCTCCAGCCTGCCGACACCGATGGGAAAAATCCAAACCTAGTTTCTTTAGGAAAACGAGAGGATCCGTCATATCGTCCATTGAATTCTAACAAGTATCGCTCATTAAAATTATATCCTAATCTATAGAAAGCACCACGCAATGAAAAATGCTCCTCCGCACCAAATGTTTCCTGAGTACCTATAGTGGCACCGATGTTTGGAATCAAAGGTGTAATTAATCCACGGGCACGTGCTCCTGTATACCTAAAATTGGCAGCTTCTTGGTTATAACCTGCTAGAAGGTTTAAAGCGTGTTTCTTTGGTAGAAACGGAAAAGAATAATCTCCATAAATATTTAAAACATTATACCTATTTACTCTGCTTTCATTTCTTACCCAGTCGTCTCCACTGAATCCGTTGCTAATTGGTTTTGGGTTTCTAAGGTCAGTAGAAACTACATCCACTTTACTTTGTACGTCTTTGTATTCTCTATTGAATGCATTATGAGAATAAGAACCAATAACTTTTAAACCATTTAGGGGTGTTAAAGTTAAACCTTGTGTAAGCCAAAGATCATTATTCGTGAAGGTCTCGCGGCCACCATCTAAAAGATACGGAAACCAGTTTGTACCGTCAAAATATTTTCCTACTAAAGGAGCATATTGTTCTTTATCTCCTTGTACTTGATAGAATGGTAAATCTGGAAACTGGATGGGTTGAGTAGGATTAACACGAGCTAGTGTATTTATATTTACGTCCCAATTATAAAAGTGAGGTTTATCGCTGTTTTGCTGATTAAAAATAACTTTTTCGTTTAAAGTAAGCCATTTATTAATTTTAAAATCGGCTTTCATCATTAAATTGTAACGCTTAAACTTCTCATTATTGGCAGGCTTAATATAACCATCTTTACTTAAATGACCCAAAGAAAGATAATAACTGCTTTTTTCTGAACCTCCAGACACCGAAACATCATGCTGATGAGTAGGTGCAAAATCTGTCATTATTTGGTCTTGGTAGTTGTTGTTACCATAATAACGCAAATTGCCATTAAAAACACCCCATGCGTTTTCAGCGGTTGGATTCTCTGACCATTTTTTGGTGCCTTGAACCATATTATCATCGAAAGAAGGTACACCACTAGTACGAATGTTTGCTTTGTTTCTTGCCAATACAAATTCATAAGGATCTGTTACAACGTCCATATTAAAAATAGGCTTTGCCAAAGATACCTGAGAACTTACATTTACTTGAACTTTACCTGCCGATCCTGACTTGGTTTCAATCAAAATAACTCCAAATGCAGCCCTAGCACCATAAACAGCAGCGGCCGAAGCATCTTTTAGAACAGATACACTTTTTATATCGTTCGGATTGATTCGATTGATATCCATAGGAACGTTATCCACCAAAATCAAAGGAGCTCCTCCATTGATAGACTGAAAACCTCTAATATTAAATGTTGGAGACTGTGATGGATCACCATTTCTAACGTTTACATTTAGATTTGGAATAACTCCTTGAAGGCCTTCCCCTGTGTTAGCAATCGGACGACTTTGAATTCTTTCTGAAGTGGCTACTCCAACAGCACCTGTAAGATTTACTTTTTGCTGGGTTCCATATCCTACCACTACCACCTCTTGAAGTGCTTTACTGTCCACATTCAAAGACACTTTAATAAAACTTTGATTGCCCACCCTAATTTCTTGGGGTTCATAACCAATAAATGAAAATGCCAATACTGCATCACCGTCCGGCACCTCGATAGAAAACTTCCCGTTAATATCGGTATTGGTTCCTTTGGTGGTACCTTTTATCTGCACACTAACACCCACCATGGGTTCGCCGGAAGTTTCTTTTACTTCACCATTAACTTTAATGAATACAGCACCAAAGGAATGTTGTAGTGAAAGTAAAGCAATCCCAAAAAAAATGGTAAGTAATTGACTTACTCGTTGATTTTTTTTCATACGTTTAAAAAAAATTAAAAGGTTTAAATAACAAATTAGGTTTTAGATTTAAAGAATTCTTCTTTTAACGTAACATTTAGGTCGTTAATGATAAAATTACATTTTTCATGGAAAAATTTTAACAAAAATACTTTTTTGGCAGTACAACAATTAATGTGATTTTGCCTTTTTATAATACTATTTTGATAAATAATGTTTTTATTATTGGCTTTAATTTCCTTGTTGACTATTTAAATGAATTTTAAACAATGATGGACTCCTTTCCAATATTTTCAAAGCTATTTATAGACAACTATTTTAATTATTTAAAGCTGGTAGTGGCTTTTCTAAAAGCCTTTGGTTCTTCGCTCTTCAATATCTTCACGATGTCGAAGCTAGATTTTGAGGATTTTTAATCCAAATCACAAAATATAAATACTAACTGACCAATCAGTGTTCTATCATAATTGGTACAAAACTATTCAAATATCCTTTTTCTTTTAAGACAATGCCGGCCCTTACTGGATTCCTGTTTACACAGCTTAATTTAGTCATAAAAAACCCATGCTACGCAAAGGCACCGACCTTCACAAGGGTGTATTTCGGTCTTTGAGTGAAGTAAAATAAAGAGTTTTTTGCCTAATATTTTTTTACTTTCTAAAATAAATCTCTATTTCTGCGGCTAAAAATAGCTTTTCACACATACAACGGAAATATACAGCATAGCTTGAAAATATGTAAATTAGCCTTTCTAATTTGTCATATTCCAAGAAATGTAGATGGAGAAATTTTTATATTTGAATAGAATCAATGCTAACACCCAATAGTTTTAAAGAAATCTTATTTAAATCATGGTGACTGCCTTTTATGTGGATGGTTGAATGTGAATGCTCTATGAATTCTCCAGGTGCTAATTCGGCCGCAGGAGATGAACTTTCAATTTCATAAAACTTCCCAAGCTGTTTGCCCTGATTTAGGCCATCGTTGTAGGCATTAATGGCATCTCCATCAAATGGCTTTTCTTGAATTTTCCACATAGAATTTACATAGTCCAATTTGTTTTTTGGAAGAGTGAAACTAGCAAACGTCAAAACGCCATGGAGTGCATCATAACTTGCCACCAAGGGAAGAGCACGCTTTGGAGAAACACCAATTTTAGCACGATATTTACTGTCGGCTTTAAACAGCAAAAGACCCTCATTAATTTTCAACCTTTCACTAGGCACTTTGCCAAAATAATCGTCTGTCACGATTTTACCCAAAATAGCATCGTCGCCTTGTTTGAATGGAATAGCAACGGTAGTTTTCTCGTCGGCATTGAGCATGCTTAAAATCCAAATAGATAGCATTCCCGAATTTTTATCCCATTTTGTTTTGCCTTGATTAGTCACAATGTTTTCCGACTTAAAGCCTACAACTTTTGCGGCATTGGGAAGTTTAAAGTCAAGGATTTTTTCAATACTTGCTTTGTCTAGCAGTTTTATGTTTCGGTTTACTTTTAGATCAAATTTGTTTCCTGAATAATTTTCTAGCACCATTTCTTTTTCGAAGTTTGCTTCTTTTTTTGAAACGGAAATTAATTTAAACGATTCTGTGTCAATTTCATTAGGGACAAACCAGTTATCGAAACTAAAATCTACACCTTTTTTGAAATAAATAGAAAACTGACCTCCTTCTGGACCTAACCAAAACCGTTCTTCACCTCCAAAAGGGCTAATGTGTTCAGAGGGTTTTCCACTTGCAATCAGCTCGTGATTTACCCAGCCAAAACTTGTCCCTTCGTTTCCATCTACCGTACTAGTCATTACCCTTCCTTGGTAGGCAGGTAATACTATTATTTGGGCATCTGAGTGATCATCCTCTAAAACCAACAAATCTTTGTGGTGTGTTTTTAGAAAATGGAGGTCATATCCAAAACTTCCTTTTTTATAGGAAATGTTTGATGTCTCGTTTTTTTGATTTTGCATACAAGATGTTAAGACTGTTATTAAAAATAAAATAAAATTTTTCATCTTTTTTTTAATCTAATTGATTGTTATGTAAAGGATTTCATTAGGCTTAACATTCACAGCCAAACCACTTGCAAGAATTTTCCCTTCACTATTCTTAGGTTTTTGGTTGCCTATTTTTACAGAATAATTTTTAGAAGTATCTAACGTGTACCATTGCTGAAATTGGTTTATTCTCGGATAATCCACAGGAAAGTGCATAAAATCTCTGAAGCGTGGAATATCAAATCTGAGTATACCTTCCCAACCTGTTTTACAAGTAATAGCAATTTTTAACTTACCCTTATCATTTACTGCTCCAATCTGAAGTTGGTCATTCCAAGGCACAGGAACAATCCCCTGGGTTTTCCAGAGGCAATACATGAGGGTAGTTCTAGCAAAATTCCCGTCTCCGTGCCAGCCTTCAATAATTCCGTCTGATTTCTGAAAACCCCAAAGGACTTTTATTTCACTATCGAGCCACTCTTTTACCGAAGGTATTGGCTCTCTGTTATACAAATTCAAAGTACCCTCTATGGCATCGGCATAACCGTCAGCATTGCCCTCCCAATCGTGGTTTCGGTATTTTTGGTTTAAGGAATTCAGAGCTTTTTTCACGGCCTGCAGGTACACGGGTTTAGCATCAATTTGATTCACAAAATAGTAGGCGTTGAATGTATATCCAAAATTATCGGCTATACGTTTAGAAAGAATTTCTCCTGTTACTGGATTTATCTCATCGTAAAAAAGCCCATCCTCATTTCTCCCTACTTCTAAAATCCGGTCTAACATTTGGTGGATAAAAGGTTGCCATTGTTTCCTTTTATGGGGCATAGCATAATAAGCAGCCAGATAAGTTTCGCACAAACCTGAAATTATTTCACATCCGTGGTCTCTTATTCGAAGTCGATCTAGGTTAGTTGGCAACCTTTCGGTGCATAAATAATAATCTGCAATTTCTATCGCCCAATCCAAATATTCCTTTTTACCAGTAAACCAATACATTCTTGTGAGCACCTGTAACAAATCTCCATTCACCTCCACAACTGCATTTTTTCCAAATTTACTGTCTTTCACTTCTTTGACCATCTTGGTGATACGAGGTATATCATCCAATATTTCCAGCATTCTGTCGGTCCACGGGCTTTTTCCCAACCACTCCGTCAACGGGATCAATCCATCTTTCATGTATTCGGCTGCTCCAAAAACTATTTGACTTGAGTCGGGCTGTTCGTTTAAAAATCCTTTTTTTGTAAAGGAATAAGTATCAGGTAATTTTCCAATCCTCGAAGTTATCTTTTGCTCCGTTTTAAGCATCTCTAATGCCGTATTATCAAAATAGGCAGGCATTAGAACAGATGCTGTCAAAACCATATATGGATAATTGTCGGCGGCGGCATCCCAGGCATTCCAATAGGAATCTTTTAAATTACGAGGAATCAAGCCCGTGCTAGGGTCGGCTTTTTGTGTCCAAGCATTCACATAATTTATGCTTCGGTTAAAGCCTTCGTTTACCAAAAGTCCATTTTTTATGGCTTCAGAAAAAGCCGTATCTTTTATACTTTGGGCCTTGCCATCAATTACCCAAAAAACAAAAATGCAGCAGTAAACTAAAATGGTTTTGAAAAGAAAAAAATTAATCTTCATTGAAATTATATTTTAAGGTTTTAAGCTATATATTGAATAAATTTTTTATTTCATTTTACTAAAATGGAAATAGTATTAATGCCACCAAAGCTTAACTTTTCATTTTGGAAAACTTTGTGCCCTTTTCCATGAATTGAAAATTTATTTAATATTATTTCACCGTGTAAAACTGCTAAACTAGCCGTATTTCCTTGTATTTTGCAAGTTCCCCAAGCGTATCCATTACTCCAAAAAAACATTCCCGGAGTAGCAGTAAATTCCATCGACTTTTCGTTAGCATTGTATTTAAACCCACTTAAGGCCAAAATGGAAGACCAGCTAGCCATGGCTCTGGCATAATGATGCCCACATTCAGGCTCGTCATAGGGATTTCTTTTTTCACCATCGAAACGGTTACGTATACTTTTGATACATTTTAGTCCGTTTTCGGTTTGTCCTTCATAGAGCATTCCTATGGCGGCAGCATATTCAAAACCCGTCATAGTTTCTGCAAAATATGGAAACGGAACGTCCAGTCTTCCTTTTGGCCAACTGGCCATAATCAAACCCGACTCATCGCCCATTCCATACGATCGCATGTTATTGAATGAATTGCCAAATGCATTTACAAAATTATTTTTCATCACCGAATTCAGGGCTTTTTGCACATTTTCTTTTTTTGCCAAATAGCCTAAATTGCAAACATGAGCCATGTATTGACCCACAAGCTGGTCTACCAAACAACCAGAACCCAATTGATATGGTGGTATTTTTAGGTCAGGGTTTTTCATGTCTAAGTATTGAAAAGTAAGCGGGTCGGTTATTTTATGCTCGTAATATTCACCATTGTAAAGGTTGCTATCTACCCATTCGCTCCCTTTCTTGAAAATTGATTCACATTTTTTTGCAAATTCTAAGTCCTCCATAGCAATAGCCATTTTCTCAGATGCTCTCAAAGCCCCAAAATACCAAAATTGCATTTGAGGATTAGGGCCAAAATAGTCTACATCCATGGTGTTATGTTGTTTGCCTTCTTGCACGCCATCCATGTTTCCATCCCAGCCTTTTTCAACCCAAGCGTAGGACATAGCAGCTTTTACTTTTGGCCAATGTTTTCTTAGAAATTCATTATCCCCCGAGAGTATCCAATCTCTATAAAACCGCATAATTGTACCCATTTGTCCGTCGGCAGCGGCTACATGGTCTGTTGTAAAGTTTTTTTCCAATGGAAGTTCCACCCTATTCCTCATTTTGCCATTTTCTTTTGTACCGTAGGTAAACTCTACGTCACGCATGGTTTTGGCCAGTTCACCATACAAAAATGAAGTGGCTGTTTCGTAGTTCCACACATGCGTACAAGAGCCTGCACAAGACCCAAATTCGTCCATTACACCCTCCCAGCCCATCAGATGACCCGACGGAATCCTAAAAACGGTCTGAGATCGAAGAGTGGATAGATTAAAAAGAGCGGCTTCTTTTACATAGTTCGGAGCAGTGGTTTGCGTAAAGGCTTTTACAAATTTCAGAGATTCACTTTCTAACTTAGGAATATTCTTTACTTCTTTTTCTAGCACATTCCAGGCATCTTGATATTGGTTGGTATAAAAATTACCGACTATATTGGTTTTATCATTGTTCCAATCCATGCGGTTCGGGAAGTGCCAAGTAATATAAAATGTAAACACTTGCGATGATTTGGCAGGTATAACTTTTTTAACTGCCAAAGACGCCATAGGGTTATCATCTACCAATTCCGGCTTATCAATTAACATTCCGTCCGCACTAAAATCGTCCCAAAAACTTAAAGTTGCATTTTCCCAATCATTTTTGGAAGAAGAACGACGGTAGCTAACAGACTTATTTTCTGGGGTTGACAAAGCTATTGTACCCCAAGCTGGATCTGTAATGGGTACGCTCGATGAATTCATGAAAATACCTCTGATATTAGGTCCCTCTCTGTATGTGTTTAAGTTCTTTTTTGCTCCTGTAGGTATTATGTCGCCTTTCCAATCTTTTCGAAATGAGCTCCCATCTTGACCGATAAAATTTCGCATGGTACCACAAACGGCAACTTCCACAGTAGTGCTTGTAGGATTGGTGACTTCATATTTTAGTACGGCCATAGGAATGCTACTAGCATCGGCATTTCCGGGAATAAATGGATTAAAACCTATGATTTTTACTAATACAGGCATTTGATTATCCTTCAAGTTAACCTGCCCAAAAGGATAGGAAGCATCAAAAGATGCTGATGAAAACCTAGGCATTCCGTGGTTGTTTACGGGCCGTCCTTCGTAATGCTGATACTCGCTTGGATGCAGTGGCCCAATCAAAGCTTTAGTTATGGCCTTTTTGTTTTCAGGTTTTACATAAATAGAAAAAAAAGGTGCGTTGTTGCCTGCTGTTACGGTGCTGTAGTTCATGCCAGGTCGGTTCATAATTTGCCAAGCTTTGAGTTCCCCTCTTCCCCCCAAAGAAACCGTTCCTGTGCCGATTCCGCCCATTGGTAGAGCAATATTCAACAATTTGCTTTGGTCGTAATGCTTCAAGATGGGGCAACCATTAAACATGTTTTGAGCATAAACAATACCAAAGGATGCTTGAAATAGTAGAAATAATTGTATTTTTTTCATTACTTAAGGCTGAAAGTTAAAATCAAATATATGTTTTTTTTGATAGTATATTTTTCAATAATCATATTTTTAATTCGTGTCTTTAATAATTTTAATTTCTCGGAGACCTGTATTTTTAAATAAAAAATTTTTTGCTCATTTTTTTTCAACCCTAAAAATTAATAACTACTTTTAATAACGCAATAATAGAAATATTTTATGATTAAAAAAGTAAGTTACTATGGGTGGCAATTGGAAAGAGATGTTTCTTGGAGTAGAAACTAATAATTTCGATTTAGTTAGGTATTATATTTCGAAAGGTATTGACTTAAACTTTCAACACCCAGAGTTTTTGACTAGTGCTATGATTGAAAGCATCAATAGAGATCATTTAGAAATGATGGTTTACCTATTTGATAATGGAGTCTTGCCCGAAGTTAAAGAAGCATATTCTAATAAAAGCCCAATTACCATTGCCAAAGAAATATAACTTAGATTCAAGTATTAAATGCAACTATACGAGTCATTTTAAATAACGAAACAATTCAAAACAAAGAGGAAGAAACCTTCCCCCTTGTGAAGAAG
>Ga0247831_1004223_pt1 | contig 19566 bp, 4 predicted proteins | sample LaCruzMarch2015__9_FD_192406 | JGI IMG/M metagenome (GOLD analysis project Ga0247831, IMG submission 192406) | Freshwater microbial communities from meromictic Lake La Cruz, Castile-La Mancha, Spain - LaCruzMarch2015_1m | ecosystem: Environmental > Aquatic > Freshwater > Lake | place: Spain... | reverse complement strand
TGGCACCATACTTACCATTACCAACAAGTGGTAACAATGCAGATCCAAACATTGCGAACATTCGTATCACGAAAAACGCAGATGCAGGATTAGGTAACTCACCAGTGGTGATTACACCAACTGTAAACTGGAATGGAACGTATTGGGAGTTGAGCTTCAACACACCAAGCTTTAGCCAATTCAGAGTACATAGTGCAAACCCTGGCAATATACCATTACCAGCAACAGTGACAAACTTCAGTGGTCGCAAAATGTCAACAAGCGATATGTTAGAGTGGACAACAGCAAGCGAGCAAAACAATGCTTACTTCAATTTGCAACACGGAACAGACGGTATCAACTTTACAACAATAGCTAAAGTGAACAGTCAAGCACCAAACGGCAACAGCTCAAGCATCTTGAACTATAGCTTCGAGAACACGAAACCACAATTAGGCCACAACTACTACCGTTTACAACAAGTAGACATCGACAACCAAAGCACCATGAATGCAAAAGTTGTAGATATCATCTGGGGAACTAACGGAAGCACTGTGAGCATCTATCCAAATCCGACACAAGATGTATTGAACATTGACTTGTACACAAATAAAGTACAAAACACAACTGTGAAAGTATTGGATATGAGTGGTCGTATCGTAAAACAAATCCAAGGACGTAGCGAAGCAGGCATGAACAAACTAAGCATCAGCTTAGGTGAGATTGCAAGCGGCGTATACACAGTTCAAGTATTTGAAAACGATAACTTGACGCATGTTAGCAAAGTGAAAAAGAATGACTAGGATCTAAAAGTAGATTATCAGTCAAACACAATAATAAAATGCCCACCTTTAAGTGGGCATTTTTATTTTTTAAATTGTTTTAAAAACAAAATTGGGGTTAAAAATAGATATATATAAGCCTGACTTTTTTTTATATTTACAATCCAATTTATTCCGTATAACGATGAAAAGATTACTATTCGCCATGCTTTATTTAAGTATGGTTTATCTGCAATCATGCAAAACCCAAACACCTGTAAAAATTGAAGCCAATGAGCTTCATCAATGGAATATTGCTTTGCAAGAGGGTATTACAAACGATTTTTTCAGTCCGCCTGTAGCAAGTAGAATGTATACTTACCCCAACATTGCGGTTTTTTCTTTGCTTCATCCAAATGAATACAATCAAGTCATACAGGATAACACCAAGCCAAAGCCCATAGAAGTAAACAAAAATCTGTTGGAAGTCGTTGCAATGTATACCTTTTATCATGTAGCTATAAAAATGATATACACCATTAAACCTTTGGATGATTATAAAAAACAATTTGACAGTACGTTACTTGCAAAGGATTATGACCAAAATATGTTGCAAGAAGCAAATACTAAAGCAGAGGCTTATGCAAAGCAAATCTTAGCATGGGCTGCTACAGATGGTTACAAAGAAACTCGAAGCGATTCTAAATATGTATTAAAAAATAGCCCTAGAAGTTGGAAGCCTACTCCGCCAGATTACATGGATGCACTCGAACCCAATTGGCATAAAATTCGCCCATTTCTGCTTGATTCTTCAGCTGAATATGTAACATTTATGGCACCTCATCCATACGATGTTGCAAATAAAAACTCCAATTTTTATAAAGAAATGCTCGAAGTATATGAACAAGTGTCTAAAACGGATAGCGAGCAAAATGGAATAGGTAAATTTTGGGATTGTAACCCATTAGCGCCACAACATGTATCTCACGTGTCGTATGCAGAGAAAAAACTAACTCCAGGAGGCCATTGGTTAAGTATAGCGCGGATTATTTCTACAACTAAAAACGACAATTTACTCGACGCTTCTAAAATGTATTGCTATTTGAGTATGTCCATTGCCGATGCATTTATAGCTTGCTGGACGTCAAAATACCACTACAACTACGTTAGACCAGTTACGGTTATCAACGAAACCATTTCACCCACTTGGAAAAGCATTATCACAACACCCAATTTTCCAGAATATCCTAGCGGACATAGTGTCGTTTCCAGTACTGCAAGCACTATTTTGAATCAGCTTTATGGCAAAAACACTTCGTTTACAGACAACTCTGAAGAACCTTATGGGATGAAACCACGAACATTTAGTTCATTTGATCAAGCTTGTGAGGAAGCTGCTATGAGCCGTTTTTACGCAGGTATTCATTTTAAAAAAGCAATAGTTGATGGCCAAAAAATGGGAAGAAGTATAGGAGAAAAATTCATTCAAAAATTAAAATTATAATTATGAAAAATCGGTCTTTACTATACATTTTAGGGATTTGTTTTTCTCTAGCTATTGGTTCATGTACATCAAATCAACAACAAGATACGGCATCCAATGGGCTGTTTACATTGTTAGATAGCGCTGAAAGCGGCTTTTTTTTCTGGAATGAATTGAAAGAAAGTGAACAATTTAACGCATTAAATTATGGATACACATACAATGGCAGCGGTGTAGCTGTAGGTGATATCAACAACGATGGACTTCCGGATATTTATATGGGGGGTAATTTTTTTGGTGGTCGATTGTATTTAAATCAGGGTAAAATGAAGTTTAAACAGATTTCAGAAACCTCAGGCACTTTTGCCGATGGCTTTACAACTGGTGTTACCATGGCGGATGTCAATAATGACGGCTATCTTGATATTTATCTTTCTAGATCTGGTACGCCAGATGACGAACGCAGAAGAAATATTTTATTTATCAACAATAAAAATTTGACTTTTACCAATAAAGCAAAAGAGTACGGAATTGATGACCCTGGCTTTTGTACACAATCCAATTTTTTTGATTACGATAATGATGGCGATTTAGATTTATATGTTTTAAACCATAGAATAGAATTGAATTCAGCGTATGCAATCGTGACAAAAGACATAAGACAAAAAACCATTGCAAATAAAACTCCTGAATATTACAAACTGTATGCTAGCAAACTGTATCAAAACGATGGAAAAGGATTTTTTAAAGATGTAACTAAACAAGCTGGATTGTTGGATGAGTTTTGGGGCTTAAGTGCAACGGCTTCCGATATCAATGGCGACGGTTATACCGATTTATATGTAGCTTCAGATTTTGCCGAAAAAGACCATATGTATGTCAACAATGGCAATGGAACGTTCAAAGACATTATAGATGAGGCATTTGGGCATATAACTAAAAACTCTATGGGTTCTGATATTGCAGACATCAATAACGATCAATATCCCGATATCATGACCTTAGATATGATGGCTGAGGATAATTTTAGAAATAAACAATTGAAAGGGAATAGCCCATATGATTTGTTTCATATGGCTATCGATTATGGTTATCATTGCCAAGTGATGCGAAATTGCCTTCAACTCAATAATGGCAATAGTACGTTTAGCGAAATTGGTCAATTGGCAGGCATATCCCATACCGACTGGAGTTGGTCACCTTTAATTGCTGATTTTGATAACGATGGCCAAAAAGACATCTACATTACCAATGGGTATGCAAGAGATATGACAGACATGGATTATCTTAAGTATAAATCCAATGAAATCGTAAAAGCTGCAGGTGGGTTGGAAAAAGTCAAACTCATGGATTTACTCAATTCGCTCAAATCAACCCCGATACCCAACTATATGTATAAAAACATGGGTGAACTATCGTTTAAAAACAAAGCTGCTGATTGGGGACTAACTCAAAAAAGTTTGTCCAATGGTGCAGCTTACGCTGATTTGGATTTAGATGGCGATTTAGATCTTATTGTCAATAATTTCAACGAACCCGCTTTTTTGTATCGCAACAACACACGCGAAAAATTACCCGAACATCAGTTTTTGAGTTTTACGTTTAAACCCGAACAGCGAACGGCCGTTTTGGGCACAAAAGTTACATTGTATACATCTGCCGGCATTCAGTACCAACAATTGTTCAATAACAGGGGATTTATGTCGTCGGTTGAACCTATCATTCACTTTGGACTTGGAAAAGACATTCAACTTCAAAAAGTCATCATTCAATTTCCAAACAAGCAATATATAGAACTGAACAATCCGACATTGAACAAAAGCATAGAATTGGATATCAAACAAGCAGTAGCTGGTGTTTGGCAGGAAAATAAAACACCAGAAACACCATTGTTAACAGAGGTTGCGGCAGCAAACGATGTGTATAAACACACCGAAAGTCCTTTTATTGATTTTAAAGAAGAGCCTTTGCTTGAACAAATGCATTCCAACAAAGGACCAAAAATGGCTGTAGGCGATGTCAATGGCGATGGATTGGAGGATGTTTATATTGGCAGTGCGAGAGGTTTTGAAGGAAAATTGTTTCTTCAGCAAAAAGACGGCAAATTATCACCAAAGCCAACTCCGGCTTTTGTCAATGATAAATTGTTTGAAGATGGCCAATCTGTATTGTTTGATGCAGATGGAGATCAAGATTTGGATTTGTACGTATGCAGTGGTAGCAACGAAGTATCAGACCCAAAAGACTATGTAGATCGCTTATATACCAATGATGGAAAAGGAAATTTTGTTCGTGCAATGGCCAATATTCCAAATTTACCTTACAATACATTTGCTGCGAAGGCTGTGGATATAGACCAAGATGGCGATCAAGATTTAATTGTAGGCGGTCATGTCAAAGCAAAAGCCTACCCAGCTTGTTATCCTACATATGTGTTGGTTAATGATAAAGGGATATTTACAGCAGACGAAAAAAGACTGCCAAATCAAGGTTTACTAGGTTTGGTCAACGATATTGCTGTAGCCGATTTGGATAAAAATGGCTTTCCTGAACTCATTTTTGCTGGAGAATGGATGCCGATTCGTGTGGTTGAATGCAGTAAAACGGCTTATACTGAAAAAACGGACGCGTATGGATTGTCTAAAACTGCCGGATTTTGGAACACAATATCAGTTTATGATGTTAACAATGATGGTAAATTGGATATTATGGCTGGCAACAGAGGTTTGAATCATTTTTACAAAGTCACGCCTGAACAACCTGCTGTCATGCATGTCGATGATTTTGATCAAAATGGTGAAACAGAAGCTATTGTCAATTATTATTTTTCGGACAAAAAATTGTATCCAAAATATTCCTTAGATGAATTGCTTGAGCAAATGCCTTCATGGAGGAGACGTTTTCCAAGTTATGAAAAATATTCTAACACAAGCACAGAAGAGCTTTTTACGACATCGGAGTTTCCAACCATGAAAACATATACCAATTACTATGCAGCTTCATGCATATTTCTGATGGAAAAACAATCATTTACAATCGTACCTATGCCTATAGAGGCTCAGTTTAGTGCTATATATGCCATACAACCTTTTCAAATAAGTGGTAAAACTTATGTTGCTACAGCTGGAAACAACGATGCCGTGGACGTAACATTGGGTAGAATGGATGCTAGCAAAGGGTGTATATTGACATGGGATAAGCAAAAAAATCAGTTTGCAACATTGAGTATGAAGCAATCTGGTTTCAATGCATTGGGTCAAATACGTGATACAAAACTAGTCAATGCAACAACATTAATGGCATCATCCAACAATTCACCACTTAAAATTTGGAGAATTCGTGCCTCGCCATGATAGTGATACTAGTATCTTTTTGACTAAACAAACTGCCTTAATGAAATACGAATAAAGTATTAGCTTTGTAGTACAATTCGCGTTATGAAAAAAATAGCCATTAGTCTGTTCCTTGTGACATTGCAATATTCCATTCTATTTGCTCAAGGTTTGTTTACCAGCCTTTCACCAGAAGCTACTGGTATTCAGTTTCAAAATCAAATCATTGAAGATGGCAAGACAAACATGCTAAATTATGAATATTTGTACAATGGGGGTGGTGTAGGCATAGGTGATTTTAACAATGATGGACTTTCAGATATTTATTTTACGGGAAGTACAGTGGCAAACAAACTTTATCTCAATAAAGGAAATATGGTTTTTGAAGATATATCAAAACGCGCAGGTGTTGAAACAGAATTTGGACTTTCGACTGGGGTCACATTGGTGGACATCAACAATGATGGATTTCTTGATATATATATTTGCAAATCAGCTTCAACCAATCCGCTTCATCGAAAAAACATACTGTATGTCAATAATAAAGATTTGACGTTTACTGACAAGGCAAAAGAATACGGATTAGAAGATATGAGTTATTCCACACAGTCATATTTTACCGATTTTGATTTAGATGGAGATTTAGATATGTATTTAGTCAATCACCCAGCTAGTATGCGTGATGCCAAAATGGTCTATTTAACTTACAACATATCGGGTCAATTAGTGTTAGATAAGGATACGGCTATAGAATATGTAACGGATAGATATTATGAAAATATAAATGGAAAGTATGTTGACAAAACCATCAAAGCAGGTGTTGTAGATCATGGATACGGCTTAAGTGCTGCCGTGGGTGATTATAACAATGATGGGTATCCAGATATATATGTATGCAATGATTATATTAAACCAGATTTTTTGTACATCAACAATAAAAATGGCACGTTTACAAACCAATTTAATCAATATTTCAAACATAGTAGCACCTCTTCGATGGGTTCCGACTATGCCGATATCAATAATGATGGGTTTATGGATTTGATTACCTTGGATATGTTGGCCGAAGATCATAAAAGACAAAAACAACTTAAATCTGGTTCAAACTATGATCACTTCTTTAAAAATGTAAAGTATGGACTTGAATACCAGTATACTAAAAATTGCCTTCAACTCAACAATGGCAATGGATCATTTTCCGAAATAAGTTACTTTTCGGGTCTTGCCTTTACCGATTGGAGTTGGGCGCCGATCATGGCCGATTTTGATTTGGACGGCCTCAAAGATATATACATTACAAATGGCTATCTACGCGATGTAACGGATATGGATTATGTAAAATTTAAAGCGGATTCGGTGGTGAAGCAATTAAAAAACGCTAAAACCCCCGATGATATCAGTAAATTGTTCTCTGCAATTCCATCGGTTAAAGTTTCAAACTATTTTTTTAAAAATAATGGGTTTCTTATGTTTTCAAATCTAACCGCACTGTCTGGATTGAGTAGGCCTTCGTGGAGCAATGGGGCGGCTATGGGCGATTTGGATAATGATGGGGATCTTGATTTAGTGGTCAATAATTTTTTTGAACCCGCTTTTTTATATCAAAACAATGCCATTGAGTCTAAGTTTGGCAATTACCTGAAAATAAAACTGAATGGAAGCAATCAAAACAAACAGGCCATTGGCGCCATGGTCTATGTCACTACACCCGATGGTGTAACGCAAACCTTGCATCAAATGCCTTCGAGAGGGTATTTGTCTAATCATGATGCTATCTTGGTAGTAGGATTAGGCAAAAATATGCAAGCCGATATTAAGGTCGTATGGTCAGGAGCAAAAACGCAAACCACCATTCAATCAGAAGCAAATAAAATGGTAACCATTTCGCAAGAAAATGCTCAACCCTATTCGTTGCCTGTTCCTGCCCCGACTATTTTTCAAGATATAACACGTCAAATTGGTTTGTCCTATAAACATGAAGAAAATGAATACATCGACTTCAAACTAGAACCATTACTGCCTAGGCAATTGTCAAAACTAGGTCCAGGATTAGATGTGGCCGATGCGAATGGCGATGGACTGGAAGATTTTGTAACCACAGGCGCTAAAGGATTTGAAACCATATTATATCTTCAAACCAGTCAAGGTAAATTTGTAAAATCAAATCAACCTGCATTAGCAACAGATAAGATTTATGAAGATGTTGCATCGCAGTGGAGCGACATAGATCAAGATGGTGATATGGATTTATTTATCGTATCGGGTGGGAATGAAAATCCTAAAAATCCAGAAATGTACCCTTTGAGGTTGTATATTAATGACGGTAAAGGCAATTTGACTCGATCCACCAATGCCATTCCTTCTTCGGTTGTGACCAGTGCCAACAAGATTGCATTGGGCGATATGGATAAGGATGGCGATGATGATATTTTTATTGGAGGCAGAGTCGTTCCAGGTCATTATGGCCTAATACCCAACAGTTATGTATTGCAAAATAACAAAGGAATATTTACAGATGTAAGCAGCCAAGTACCTTCTATTTCTAAATTAGGTATGATAACAGATGCAACTTGGTCTGATTGTAATAAAGATGGATGGCTAGATTTGGTTATTGTAGGCGATTGGATGCCACTCACCATCTATAAAAACAATGAAGGTAAGTTAGACAATACCCCACTCGTGTTTGAAAAAACCTATGGATGGTGGAATACCATTCATGCCACCGATTTGGATAAAGATGGGGATGTAGATTTCGTATTGGGCAATTTAGGCTTGAATAATAGATACAGAGGCAACGATCAAACTCCAATGACCATGGAAGTCAGTGATTTTGATAACAATGGAAGTACTGACTGTGTCATCAGCACCTTTCAGAATGGGGTAAGTACACCGCTGGTTACCCGCGACAATATGCTGGATCAAATGGTTTTTCTTAAAAAGAAATTTTTACGATACAGTACCTACGCCAATGCCACGATACAAGATATCTTCACGCCCAGTCAGCTAGCTAAAGCAACACACTTTAAAGCCAACAACATGCTCAGTCTGGTGGTTATCAATGATGGGAATTTTAATTTTACATTTTCGTATTTACCCAAAGAGGCCCAGTTTTTTTCAGTCAAAACCATTCTTAGTGAAGATGTGAATCAGGATGGCATCCTAGATTTATTACTTGCGGGCAACGAATATGCCACCGAAGTAGAAACAGGTAGAATCGATGCGGGTATTGGCTTGTATTTAAAAGGGAAAGGTGGCAATAAATTTCAAGCTGAAACGGTTCTTAACTCAGGTTTTTATTTACCTGATGATGTCAAACAAGTCAAACGAATTAAAATAGCGAACCAAAATAGCTATATTGCTGTGAGAAACAGCGATTCAATCTTGTTTTTGAAAAAATAAGTGAGGATAAAATAGTCAATTCTTGACAAACACAGATGGCTTCGTGCCTCGCCATTACGTTGACATAAGTGTCATTTTGTTAGAAACATAGAAGTCTTACTTATCTGCTGCCAAACTGGGTGCCTCGCCATGAAATTGTAGACACAATAACTATTTTCATAAACATCCATGCGAGCTCGGAAAACGATGGATGAAAACGAATGAACAGTGATTTTGTTTAGTTCAGAATTGGTTGAGGGTCACAAACTGTTGTATAAATCTTGCGCAAAGATTTCTCCCCAAGTAGGCATATACTTATACTTTTCAGGTTCACCTACTTTAAATAGCTCCAATGCTCTTTTTAAATTTTCTTTAGCTGGGTCTTTATTCACAGCCACAAAGAGACTACTTGGTTCTGCACACACATAGAAAGCATCTACCATTAACAATCTTGGATTTTCAGTTGATCCAATTGCTTTGGCTTGTTCCAGCAAGCGTGAGATATCATAACTATATAGTTGATAACTATTGTCAGGATCTAATTTCACCTTCATAATTTTGCTAAAAGCACTCAAAATAAGGACTTCTTGGTTGTTGTCTATTGCAGATGCTTCCTGCAATAGTCTCTCAGCTTGTTCAATATTTTCCTTTAACTCAAGATTAATTTTAGGGTCATTTTTGTTTTGTATGACGATACGGTAAAACTGCGTTATTCTAGCTAAGGCAGCATAGTATTTTGGCACCCAATTGGTTTTATCCTTAGTCCCCAACTCCTCTAGTTTTTTGTAAATCGCAGGATAGTCGGCCTTTCTGGCCAACATAATTTTGTCAATCTCAATTTTTAACTCATCGCTTTGTGCCTGAGATTGCAAAGGGGTTAGAAAAAAGCAAAACAAACCGAAAAGATAAACCAAGCATTTTATTAGAACATTTTTTTTCATATCGTCAAATTTCCACAAAAATAAAGTAAAATGCAACATAGGTAATAAAAAATGTTGATCCAACATGAAAAATCAAAAGGCTATTGGCGTTGTTAGAATGATAATTTATTTCCGCCACATCCTTACACCGAAACTACAAGGCTTTGCTCGGCAGTATCAAAGTGTTGCGTTGATAAAAAAAATAACATTAGAATAGAAATGGCATTCTACCTTGGCGGAGAGGCGTGCTACGCAATAACGGTATTTAAATACACTTTATAAATTAAAAAGAAACGAATTAACCAGATAGTTAAGCATACTTTTTCCACATTTGTCATAATAATTTCATTTTTAAAAAAAAAATAAGGTGAAAAGTTGGAATTAACATTTCAATATGCTAAATTTAACCTCTAAATAAAAACAAAAAACGGGGATGCTGAAAACCGGGGGTAAAGAGTAAGCATTATTTTAAAATTAAAAACATGAGAAAATTAAACAAAATCTTTTCTTTTTTCTTGACCTTAACCTTGCTCTTTGCAATGAATCATTCGGTCAAAGCCCAATGTCTTTTGACTACGCACAATCCCAATGGTGCAGTCTTAGGCCCGTTGACAGCACCTGTTAATGACTGTTTTGTACTTACCTTCGGAATTACCAAAGGAACTTATGCCTTGGTTCATGGACTTACACCCGGAAACAGTTACACGGTAGGGAATGGTCAAGCAGGTGGCTTGGGCGGTATCAATGCAGGTGGTAGTGGAACCACTATATCTGTATATGATCACGCTACCCTAGCTTTAATACCAGGAGCCACAGCTTCATCGCTTGGTGTTGGACCATTGGATGGTACCAATGTCACTTTTGTATGCCCTCCCGGTGTTACCGCTGTGAGAGTATTAATCAGTGATAATCCTTGCAATGGGATTATACTTACGGGTACAAATCAATTGCGTATGCGATGCAATACCTGTGCGCCTGTTGCACCTCCTCCTACTACACCAGCTTTACAATTGGTTAATATAACAAGCCCATTGCCTGGCTCTGTAAATGTGAATACATCCAATATAACATTGAACTGGACTGCTGCTGGAAATGCACCACAGTATTACGATCTTTATTTTGACAATGCCAATGGTACTACTTTATTAGCGACAGTACCGGGTAACGTTTTATTATATTCATTTACACCTGCAAATCCATTAGCTTGCAATACGACTTACACGTGGAGAGTTGTACCAAGAAACTGTTGGGGACCTGCTACGTTGACTGTAACTGATGTTCCTCCAAGCTCGTTTACGACTACTATAGGAGCTCCTTCGGTCAGTCCTACGCTATCTACACCAGCAATGAATGCAACCAATGTGGCAACCAATGCAACCTTTTTTTGGGGTACAGTCAATGGAGCTACAATGTATGATCTTTATTTAGATCAAGTAGATGGTACTACTTTGTTTAAATCAAATATTCAAGCAACTTCCTTAGGTTTATACGGCACTGCTCAATATTATCCATTGGTATTGCCTTTGCTCAATTGTAATACGACTTATTTTTGGAAAGTAGTTGCAAAGAATGCATGCGGAACCTCATTGGGTGTTTCTACGTATGTAAGTAAGTTTACAACCATGAATGCAATACCAACTTGCCCCGTACTATCTGCACCTGCAAATGCAGCAACCAATCAATTGACTACACCAACATTGACATGGTCAGCACCAGCCAATACAGTTTATTATGATATATATTTGGACAATCTTGTAGGACCTTCAGCAGGAACTACTTTGATTAAATCAAATTGGAATACCACTTCATTTACATTGCCATTGGCCATGCAATTGTTGTGCAATACCACGTATACATGGAGAGTGGTTGCAAAAAATAGTTGTGGTGAATCTCAAAACTGTACAAAACGTACATTTACAACTGCATCAGGAGCGCCAACATGTCCAACATTATCAGCTCCAGCAAATGCTGCAATTAATCAATCAACATTACCAACATTAACATGGTCTGCATCTACAAATGCAGTTGCATATGATGTTTACTTAGATAACCTTACAGGACCAAGTGCGGCTACCACCTTATTACAAGCCAATGTGCCCACTACTTCATATGCAATACCAGCAGCAACACCCCTATGTGCTGGTATCGCTTACAGTTGGAGAGTTGTAGCTAAAAATGATTGCGGACAATCAATTGGTTGTACACCATTTACATTCTCTGTCATTAACCCTAATATTGCTTGCCCGACACTTTCGTCACCAGCCAATGCCTCTGTTGGACAGTCACTTACGCCATTTTTATCATGGACAGCACCTGCAACAGTTACACCTCTTTTTTATGACGTATACCTTGACAATGGTGCAGGTACTACATTGTATGCAAGTAATTTAACCACTACCTCATTGCAAGTTCCACACATTAGCCCTTTACAATGCAATACATTGTACACATGGAAAGTATTTGCTAAAAATGGTTGCGGGGCTTCTGTTGGTTGTGCTACGTTTACGTTCACAACCCTTACCACAGCGCCTACTGCACCTACACCAAGTGCGCCAGCTAACTTAGGACTTGTATTTACACCAACACCTCAATTTACATGGTTAGCTGCTACCAATGCAGTGGTTTACAAAATATACCTTGATCCAGGTGTTGTACCTAGCCCTACTAACTTAATTGCTACTATCCCTGGAAATTTAACACAGTTTACTCTTCCCAATGCTAGTGCATTGCCATGTGGTAGCCAATATAGTTGGAGAGTAGAAGCTGAAAATGGCTGTGGTGTTACTTCAAGTATTGCAACCAATACATTTACAGTAAGTACACCTACAGTATGTCCTACTCATACACCTGCCAATTTAGCTACGAATGTGTCTACAACACCGTTATTGAGTTGGACGTCAGTAACAGGTGCTACAGGATATGATATTTATTTAGTAGCAGGTGCAGGAGCTCCAGTGCCTTGGGTTACTAATTTAAATTCTACACAATTAAATTATGCAGTACCACTTACACAACAACTTGCATGTAATCAATTGTATACATGGCGTGTCGTAGCGAAGAACGCATGCGGTATCAACACCGTTTGTCCAAACTTTACATTTACCACGGTCAATGCCACAACTGCTTGCGCAACGTTATCATCTCCAGCTAATGCATCCGTCAATGCCTCGCTAACGCCTACGTTTACATGGACAGCACCTGCATCACCAAATTTAGCTTCATCTTACGATTTGTATTTAGATGCTGGCTTGGGCGGTACTACTTTTATTGCCAATATTGGTGGACAAGGTGGTACAAATGCACCAAACGGTAGTGTACCAGGTTCTGCTACACCACCTACTACGTATGCATGGCCTCAAAATACACCATTGTTATGCAATACAACCTATACATGGCGTATCGTACCACGTTTTTGTGGTAACACTATTTTGCCAGTTGCAACATGTCCAACTACATTTACATTTACTACTATAAATGTTCCTGCTTCAGTACCTATAGTAACTTCTGTACCAGTTGCATCATTAGCTGCTCAAATTTGTGGTAGCGGTAGTGCTGTATTGACTGCCTCAGGTGCTGCTGTTTTACCAGGAGTAACCTATCAATGGCTTGAATCGGTTGCACCTGCGGGTCCGTTTACACCAGTTACTTTGGGTGTGGGCGGTAACACTACGGTTTACCAATCACCTGTATTGACTTCAACGATGCATTATCAATTTCAGGTTACACCAATTAATGCTGGCGCTTGTTTGCCAGTAGTAAGTGCAACCTATACGGTGAATGTGGCTGCGCCTCCTACAGTGAGCGTTACGCCTCCTGGTGCAGTAAACTATTGTGTTGGTGCGCCTACCGCAACTCCTATAACGGTTACTAGTTCTGTATTAGCGGCAACGGTAAACCCTCCAGCAACAGTTACTGGTTCATACCCTTCATATACTTTAACACCAACAGCTACAACTACCTATACAATTACGACTACAGATCCTGCTACTGGTTGTACAGCGTCTGCAACTAAATTAGTAGGAGTAAGCACACCCGTAGCTCTATCAGCGTCAGCTAATCCTACATCGGCTTGTTTAAATGGTAATTCTACACTTACTGTTACTGATACCATTACTGGACCTAGTACCCTACCTGCTTTACTTTCTGCATATGGGGTAGCTGCTTTTACACAGCCTAGTGAAGATGAACTTTTCAATGTGACAATCAATGGTACTACATTAAATAATTCATCAGACTGTGCTACTGTTGCACCTGGTGCTGGTAGTGCTGCTCAATTGTATGGTAACTACACCACAGGATTCCCTCAAACAGATTTAATAGCGGGAGCTTCATACACAGGATCATTAAGGAATGGGGATTGTAGCTTTGCTGGATCTCAATGGACAGCTATTTTTATTGACTACAACCGTAACGGAGTTTTTGACCTACCTGCAGAACGCGTGTTTGGGGCACCGAATCTTTTAACTTCTAGCCTATTTCCAGGGACACTTAATCCAATAAGTTTTACATTGCCAGCGTCTTCTCAGCCAGGTGCCACGTTGATGCGTGTCATCATAAATGAAGTTAACTTTACTACCTCTACAGGTGGATCATGGGGCGAAACAGAAGATTATGTAGTTAATATTAAAGCGACTTCTGGTTTACCTAACTCAGCCTTTACATGGACAGGTGGTCCAATTACTGGTAATCCAAACAAAACAGTAACAGCGACTAATATTTCTGCAAATACTACGTACACTGTAACTGCAACAGATGGTGGTGGTTGTACATACACCACAACAGTAACTGTTACAACAGCAACTCCTGTGATTGCTACTGGCATTACAGGTACTACTACGTATTGCAGTGCAACACCAAATACTACGCTTACACTCACTACTTCAGGAGGTTCTACCCCTATTACTTCGGTATGGACAGGTGGTCCTGTAGTAAGCACAACAGGTCTTACAGCGGTACTTAATCCACCAGTAGGAACTACAATATACACTGCCACAGCTACAGATGCTTGTGGAACGACTTCAACAAGTACGGTTTCAATTACTGTCAACCCAACACCTTCAGTTATACTAACTCCTGGATCTGGAACACTTTGTGCAGGATATACTTCAAATCAAGTAGCAAGTGGTTCTGGTGCACCTGTTTATACCTGGATGCCTGGTTCTTTGACCGGCGCAAGTCAGGCTTTAACGCCTATTGCGAATACAACATACACTGTTACAGCAACAGATGGACCTTGTAGTGCTACTGCTTCGTTCACGTTGACTACAACATCAAGTCCAACATTTAGTGCTACAACAGCAACACCTTCATTATTATGCCCTGGTGATGTAACAAGCTTAACAACGTCTGCTACATTAATAACTGGCGGTACAGGTCCTGGTGCGTATACAATTGCGACTATTCCTCACGCTCCTGTAGTGCCTGTAGGTCCTACAACAGCTGGTCCTACTGGTGATGATAATTTATCTGCTGCTATTCCTTTACCTTTCCCATTCACTTTTTATGGTGTAGTTAAGAATAATGTTTATATTTCTACAAATGGTTATATTTCGTTTGATCCATTTGCTGGTGCAGGTTGTTGTACTGGTCAATTGTTACCAAGTGCACTTACACCGAATGATTTAATCGCAGCATGTTGGGAAGATATGAATATTGGCGCAGGTCAATTAGATTACTTCACATTTGGCACAGCGCCTAATCGTAAATTTGTAGTACGATGGATCAATGCTGTTTGGTTTGGTGGCGGTGGTACCAATCAAACTTCACAAATTGTATTGAACGAATCAGATCAATCAATTGAAATTCATGGTACAAGTGGTGGACCAAATGCATCCAACAATACTACAGTAGGTATAGAAAATTCAACGGGTACTTTAGGTACAGCTGCACCTGGTAAGAATAGTGCTTCTCCTTGGCTATTTGCAAATGAAGCTTGGAGATTCTCTCAACAAGTTATTACACCAGTTACTATCTACGCATGGGATGGTGGTTTGACAGGTAATGTGGTATCGCCTACATTGGCAACTACCAATGCAAATCCTTCAGCTGCCACAACTTATACTGTAACTGCAACTGGTTCAAATGGTTGTACAGCTACTTCTACGGTAGCGGTTGCAACGAAACCAATCATTACTGGTACTGCTACTGCAACACCTGCAACAATATGTTTAGGTCAAAGCACAACATTAAATGGTAATGTACCTTTAATTTGTGGTGGTACAGAAACAACATTTGCTGGTACATATGCTCCTGCAAACTGGACGTTCTCTCAAATCAATTCAAATGGAACTGTTAATACAGGTGGTGCTCCAGCGAATATAATCTTAACTTCAGGTACAAATAATTCTTCCAACGAAGGATACACAGTTTACTCTAAAGTAATCGATTGTGCTGGTACTGTAAGCTTTAACTGGGCTTACAACACGCCAGATATCGCATTCTTAGATCGTCCACGTGTACGTATCAATAGTGGTGTTTGGAATGATATGAATGGTTTCAATCTAGCAGGTGCTTCAACTCAAAATGGTACACAATCATTGACAGTTGCAGCAGGCGATACAGTTCGCTTAGCAGCTTGGACATTTGATAATGATTTAGGATTACCTTGTACAGTTACAATTTCTAACTTCAGTGCACCTGCATTGCCAGTTACAGGATTTGTTAACTTCTGGGATGCTCCAACAGGTGGTACTTTAATTGGGGGTGCTCCAAGTACTGTTACTCCTGCTATTGCAGGCACTACAACGTATTATGCTCAATATAATACAGTTAATCCTGCAGGTTGTACAAATCCTGTACGTTTAGCAATTCCAGTCACAGTCAATGCAATTCCAACAGTAACAGCTAGTTCAACTCCGTCACCAGCTACAATATGCTCTAGTACAAGTCTTACTCTAACGGGTGGCGGTGCTACAACCTATACTTGGACCGATGGTGTGAATACACCAACTGATGGAACGCCATTTATTCCTACAGCATCTTCAACTTATACTGTAACTGGTACCACATCAGGTTGTTCGTCTACAGCTACAGTTGCTGTCACTGTTATATCAGGAACAGCACCAACTGCTGTTGGCGATACGATTTGCGGACCTGGCATAGCTAATTTAACAGCTAGTGGTTCACCAACTGATACTTTGTTTTGGTACACAACAGCTTCAGGAGGTTCAAGTGTAGGTCAAGGTACGAGTTTTAACCCTAATGTTTCTGCCGATTCTACTTTTTATGTAGAAGGAAATGCGGTTTTAGGTTCTTCTACCCAATCATACTTAACTGGTATGTTAGACAACACAGCTGGAGGTGGTCAACAAATATCGACTAATTATAATATATTTGATGTTCTTTCACCTTCTATTACATTAGATTCTGTAACGATTTATCCAGGAAATACTGGACCTCAAACGGTTAATATCCAATTAGCTAACAGTAGCTTCACTGTTTTACAAACAATTCCTGTAGCAATAAATCCAACAATTGCTGGTGCTGCATTACGAATTCCTGTCGGTATGGTAATACCTGCTGGAACGGGTTATCAATTAGGACAATCTGCAAGTTCAATATCATTATTTAGAAACTCTACTGGCGTAACTTATCCTTATACTGTACCGGGAGTTGTATCTATCACAAATAGTGCTGCAGGTTCTACTTTTTATTATTTCTTTTATAATTGGAGGGTATCAACAGGTAGCACAACATATTGCCCTAGTGCAACAAGAACACCTGTTCTTGCGAAAGTAAATCCATTGCCAATGGTGACAGCATCAGCTACGCCATCATCAGTATGTTTGGGTAGTTCAACCACTTTTACAGGTGGTGGTGCCTCATCATATTCTTGGTCTGATGGTTCAAATACACCTACAAATGCTGTAGCTTTTACACCTCCATTAGCTGGTACTTCAACTTATACAGTGATAGGTACCGATGCCAATTTATGTTCAGCAACATCAACAGTTTCATTATCAGTGAATACATTACCAGCAACTCCAATACCTTCAGCTACGCCTAGTTCAATTTGTGAAGGTGGAACTTCGTCATTAAGTACGCCAGTTGGTCCATCTACAGGTCCAGCATTAGATCCAGGAGCAAGTTGTAACCCTTCTTACTCAAGTGGAAATGCCTTTGGTGATTTCATCCAGAATGTAAACTTTGGAGCTATCAATAACACAACAGGTGTAAATGCAGTTCCTGCAAATACATTCTATCCTACACCAGTCGTAAATGTAACAAAAGGTTTATCTTATCCATTAACCGTACAAGTAGGTACATTTTCATCCAATGACGTAGCAGTTTGGGTAGACTTTAACCGTGATGGAGATTACAACGATCTCGGTGAGAAAATTGGTGAGGTAGACAACAGTGGCGTCAGCGCTATTGTACCGTTTACAATAGCTATTCCTGTAAATGCTCAACTAGGGTACACACGTATGAGAATTGTAGAAGCTGACCAAGGAACAATAGGTGGTATGTTGCCATGTGCTGCATACAGCTTTGGTGAATCAGAAGATTATCAAATCGATATCCAAGATGTACCACCAACAATAGGTTGGAGTGGTCCAGCTACTATAGCTTCAGCAACTTCAGCTACAACGAATGTAACACCAACAACAACCGGAACATTGACTTACACAGTTACAGTAACAGATGCAAATGGTTGTACAGGAACATCATCAACAACATTGACTGTAAATACATTACCAGTCATAACTGCAACTCCAGCAACACAAGCGGTATGTGTAAACGCCAGTGCGACAATATCAGGTGGTGGCGGAACTAGCTATGTATGGAGTGGCGGTATCTCAGATGCAACACCATTCCCTGTAACTAGCGGACCTACTACATACACCGTAACTGGAACCGATGGTAATGGTTGTAGCAATACAGCAACAGCAGTTGTAAATATGAACGCATTACCAACCGTAACAGCAACACCATCAATACAAACAGTATGTGAAAACGCAAGTGCAACAATATCAGGTGGTGGTGCAACAAGTTATGTATGGAGTGGCGGTATCTCAGATGCAACACCATTCCCTGTAACTAGCGGCCCTACTACATACACTGTAACTGGTACAGACGGAAATGGTTGTAGCAATACAGCAACAGCAGTTGTTAGCATGAATGCTGCACCATTGGTAACAGCAGGAGCAACACCAACTACAACATGTAACAACACGGTTGTAACTCCAATGGGTAGTGGCGCAAGTACTTACACATGGTCAGGTGGTTTGACAGACAATACACCATTTGTAGCATCAGCTACAGCAACCTATACTGTAACAGGTACAGATGGTATTGGTTGTAGTGCAACGAGCAGTGTAACCGTAACCGTAACACCAGCCTCAGGTACATTAGCACCAGCAACATCAAACCAAAGTCAAGCTCACAACGATGACTTCAATGTAAACTATAGCGATGCAAGTTGTAACTTAATCGCAACCGTAGACGATGGTGCAGGTGGTAATATCCTGGGCTTAACTACAGCAACTGTAAACGTACTAGCAACTGCAGGTGTACATAATGGTCAACCATTCGTACGTCGTTGGTACCAAATCACGCCAACGAGCAATGGCTCAGCAGATGTGATTTTGTACATCAACCAAGCCGACTTCAACGATTACAATGCAGCAGTATTGGCACCATACTTACCATTACCAACAAGTGGTAACAATGCAGATCCAAACATTGCGAACATTCGTATCACGAAAAATGCAGAT